>Ga0335073_10000033_pt1 | contig 201073 bp, 180 predicted proteins | sample Lox_Sample_22_FD_207093 | JGI IMG/M metagenome (GOLD analysis project Ga0335073, IMG submission 207093) | Soil microbial communities from Loxahatchee National Wildlife Refuge, Florida, United States - Lox_Sample_2.2 | ecosystem: Environmental > Terrestrial > Soil > Wetlands | place: USA... | reverse complement strand
ACCTCGTCCTGCTACCTCGCAGGCCGTGTCTGAAGCCGCTCTTTTCCGGCTTTTCCCGTGTGCGGCTTGTGGGAAGAAGGAGAACATACGCCGGCTGGTTTGTCAAGGGGTCCTGAAAATAGGCGCTTTGACGGGCGAGTGACCCCCGTCTTGTTTATACGGTGGCTACGCGCGCGGAGGTTTCACAAAGGGCTTTCTGTGAGGTTTTTCCGACCGTCGAGGAGTGCTATCGGACAGCGTGCGAGGAAGGTCTTGACCGGCTGTCGCGGACTCTGGTCCAGGCGACGGCGCGAGGGCAGACCTGGCTCGAGCAGGTCCGCTCCGGCCTCGTTGCGCTGCTGGGCTTTTTTGACGATGAGCCGCGCTGGACTCGCTTGCTGGTGGTCGATACGCCGCCCTGGGGTGCGCTGAGGTGCGAACGCGAAAAGCGGCTGCATGGCGTACTGGCAGATCTGCTCGAGCGAAATGCCGATGTCGTCAGCTATCGCGGCGCTCTTCATAGGGCCGGCTCGCCCGCCCTGCTGGCGACCCTGACCGGCGAGATGGTGATCGGCGGCGTCTTCTCAGTGATCCGCACGAGCATGCTCGAAGAGGACGCCGGCAAGCTGGTGGAGCTAGCGCCGTCGCTGATGGCGTTCATCGTAGCGCCGTATCTCGGTCAGGCTGCCGCGCAGGCCGAGCTGGAGGGCAAGCCGTCTGGCGTAAGCGAGGCCGCGCTAAGCGAGTCCGCGAATGCGCGCGCCCAGGCGACGGCACGCGCGGCCGAACTTCCGATTCGCGTCACGCACCGAACCATGCTCGTGCTGCGGGCGATTGCGCGGGCGCCGTACTCGAACAACCGTCAAGTCGCACAGGCAGCGGGGCTGGCCGACGAGGGACAGACCTCGAAGCTGTTGGCGCGCCTGGAAAGCCGGGGTGTGATCGAGAACGTAGGGATCGGAGCCGCCCGCGGCGAGCCGAATGCGTGGCTGCTCACCCCTTCGGGGCGTCGCGCGATCGAGGTGGTCGATGCGAGTGTGCCGTCGCGCGCGTCACAGCAAAAAGACGCGAGGACGAGCGGCGCAGCATGAGACGTGAGCTGGTCAGTACGAGCTTCTCGGCGCAGCGTCGCGCGTGTTGCGCGCCGGGCGCCGTTGAGAGCAGGCAGGTGACGGGGTGCATGTTCGCGATGGCGCACCCGCTCGATCGCCGCCTGTCGTTGAGGACGACCGGTCGTGAGGGGTCACCAACAAGGGGCTTGTGGCGCCGGTCGATCATACCGAGAGGAAAAGGAGTAGTGGCACAGTGAGACAGATAAGGATCATCGGGCTCTGCCTGGCCGCGGTCTTTGTGATCGCAGCAGTGGCGGCCACGTCAGCGTCTGCAAAGAAGGATCCCTACACGACAAAGACGTGGACTCAGTACAAATACTGCCCGTACGAACAAGAACAGGAAGGCATCTGCTACGTGGGCCGGACGAGCGGAGGGAGCCAGGGCGGTTTCTTCCAATTCGGCAAAATCAACGTCAAGTTGAACCAGCCAATCGTCCTTCAGGGAGGAGCGTACAACTCCGGTAACGGAGAAAACTTTGTCACTCCTGCGACGAATGGTGGCTCAACGCTGGAAGCGCCCGAACTGAAGGTCACCAACGGTTTGAGGGTAATCACCCCGCTCATTCAAGCAGGAGCCGAATGGCCACAAGCCCTGAAGGAAAGCTTCGCCGCGGCGGTAAAGAGCAAGGAAAGTGCAATGTACGTCAAAATCGAAGTCGCGGGTGGCAACCTACTCTACGAAACACTGGGCGCCCTTAGTGCCGAAAATCTCGTGGCGGAACGAGGTGACGCGTTCCAACTGCCCTTGAAGGTCAAAATCACGGGACCGTGGCTGACCAAACTCGGCGGCGGACCCTGCTATGTGGGGAACGACGCAAACCCGGTCTGGCAGCACCTCACGACCGAAGCAGCGGGGTCGGCCGGATCGATAGAGTTCAACGAAGTACTTTCCAACATCGAGTTGAAAGAAAGCACGCTTGTCGACCTCGGGTGGCACATAGAACCCGGGTCTGCGCCGAGCGGGTGTGGCGGCGAATACGAATCCTACGTCGATAACGCGATCGGAAAAGCGCTCGAAATCAACCCGTGGAAAACCGGGATCACAGTGCTGAAAGGCGATCTTTTCATCGCCGCCACTTCGACTGTCAAGGAAAGTGCCGAAAAAGGCGAACTGTAAAGCCTGAGCAAGTTAGCGAATCGCGTGGCGGGGTCCTAGTCTGACGTAGCTGGGGTCTCGCCACGCCGGCGCATGACGATGCCTCGCGCGTACCGGCGGATAGACGACAAACTGAAGCGATAGTGGTGTTACTATAATAAACGGTTAACGGTCGTGGCGTGCATCGCTGCGCTCTCGTTGCGAACGCCCTGCGTTTGAAAAAAGAACGTGCCGTAGGAGTGATTGGAGCTAAGTAATAGTGCATCGCGCTCCGCTCCCACCGCGACGATGGGAATGGAGTCCAGCGAGCATGAGGATGATTGGGCCGACGCACCGTTGGGCATCGGCTGATGTGTAAAGAAATCACTTGGTGGCTAAAGCGAGACGGTAAGACGTTTACCAGACGTGGAGGCGCGAGGTGAAATAAGGAGAGTGTATGATGAAAGTCGTGAGAGTGTTGGCGCTGGCCGTGGCGGGGGCGATTGCAGCATACGCGGTCACGGCGACCGCGGTTTGGGCGGCAGCGCCGGAATATGGCCGGTGTGTGAAGGTGTCGAAGGTTGAAGGTAAATATAACGGCAAGTATACGGATAAGGGCTGCACGAAAGCGAGTGAAACGAAATCCGGGAAATACGAATGGTTGCCGGGCGGTGTGAAATTGAAGCAGACTAGCACGGGCGGGAAAGCCGTCCTGCAGGAAGTCGGGAAATACGCCGTTGGCTGCAACGCCGAGTCGAGCACCGGTGAATATTTTGGTACAAAAGAAGCAAGGAAACTGGTGGTGAAGTTCACGGGATGTAAAGTGACTCCGTTCGTCTGCACATCGCCCGGTCACGCCGCGGGCGAATTGGAAACGAAAGAACTGGAAGGTCGCGCCGTGTGGAGGAACGAAGCGAAACACGAAGCGGCGTTCGATCTGTATCCTGCGCATGGCGAAGAATTGTTCATTTCGTTCAGTTGTGGGGAATTGTCGGTGAAGGTCAGGGGCTCGATCCTGGTGCCGGCGGAGGCGAATAAGATGGGGATGACGTTTAAGTTGAAGTACAAGCAGAAAAATGGTTTCCAGGAAGTCAAAGATTATGAAGAAGGCGGGAAACTGTTTGAAGATATCCTCGAAGCGAATTTCGAAGAAAAGGGCTGGGCGAAATCCGGCCAGCAGATCACTGCGACGGTACACAACGAAGAAGAGCTGGAGCTCAACACGTACGTGTGATCCAGCGTGTGTGCTGCGATGCGTGTGTGTGGAGTGGGGGGGCTCCCACGCACGTCTCGGCTGCGTGATCGCGGGAGTGAGACGACGACAATGAGAATGACGAGAAAGCAGAGACTGTACGCAAGGTCTAGTCGAGCGCGGTTGCGTCGCTTCGCGGGGGTAGGTCGCGGTGTTCTAACGATGTTGGTCATGGTTGTGATCCTGGTTGTGGTGTGTGGGGTGTGGTGTCCTGGGGTGTTTGCGCTGGCTAGCCGGGGTCATGTGTTGGGTTCGACGTTCGGCAAGGCGGGTGTGGGTGAAGGCCAGTTCTCGGGGCCGTCGGCTGTAGCGGTGGATGAAGCGGACGGCCTGGTTTATGTGTCGGATACGGGTAACAACCGGGTCGAGGTGTTCAGGCGTGCTGAAGGTGGGGGATACGAATACGTGTCGCAGTTCGCGGTACGTGATCCGGGGCCGATAGCGGTCGACAATTCTTCTGATGAAGCGGATCCGTCACGCGGTGAGGTGTATGTGGCCGGTGCGGGCGGGAAAGAAGAAGTGGAAGAAGGGGAGCGGAACACGCTGTTCGTGTATTCACCGGCGAACGGTGAAGTGATTGCGAAGATTCATGTGTTCAAGTTCAAGGAAAAGGGTGGGGAAGAACGGGAAGAAGAATTCGAAGAAGGCATCTCGGGTGTAGATGTAGACGACAACGGGGTGTTGTGGGTGTATTGGGACGAAGAAGGTGTGATCGATGGGTTTGTAAAAGGTGACTCGGGGACGGGGAAGTCGCGGTTGGAATGGCGGCCGGGGTTGCGACGCAGCATGGAAGAGCGGTTTGAATGTCGTGCCAGGGGCGCGTTTGCGGTGGCGCCGGACGCGAGCGCGTTCTATGTCGGCTATGAACGGCGCAACGAAGCTGAAGAATGTCCCGGTGAAGAAGCCGAACGCGAGGCGGACCCGACGGTGGTGGCGAAGCTCGATGACGCGTTGCCGCTGGCCGGGACCGTGATCGCCGAACTCGACGATCACGACACGACCGGCGTCGCGGTGGATGCGGCGAGCGGGGATGTGTATCTGGACGACGGGAGCAGCGTGGCGGCGTATACCTCCGAAGGGGTGCCGATCCAACGGTTCGGCGAGGGCGATTTGAGCTCGGGTGGCGGCGTGGCGGTCGATTCGAGCACCGGGGAGGTGCTTGTCGCCGATCGGAGTGCGGATCGGGTCGTGGTGTTCGGTCCGGAAGCGGCGGCCGGCGAGCCGGTGGTGGACAGCGTGTCCTCAGAGAACTTGACGCCGAGGTCGGCCGGATTGCGGGCGCAGATCGATCCGCGGGGCGCAAGGACGGAGTACGAGTTTCAGTACGGCACGAGCGAGTGTGTGCAGGACCTCTCGGCCTGCGCGGATCTAGCGGCGGGTGAAGTTCCGGTTGGGTTCGGGGATGTGGGCGTGAGCGCCCAGGTCGACGATCTGCAGCCGGCGACCGGCTACTTCTATCGTGTGGTGGCGAACAACGGGTTGGGTTCGGTGGCGTCCTCCTGGGGGACGTTCTCGACGTTGCCGTCGCCCGGTGTGTTGCCCGATGGTCGGGGTTGGGAGTTGGTATCACCGCCGGATAAGCATGGCTCGACGGTGAGCACAATGACCGGCCAGCGGGCGGGGGCGGTTGAGGCGTCGGTAGATGGGAGTCGATTGGCGTGGCTGGCAGCGGGCCCGGTGGTGAGCGAACCGGAAGGCAACCGAGCGTTTGAACTGTCGCAGATGATGTCGGTGCGGGGCAGCCAGGGATGGGAAACATACAGTTTGGAAACGCCGCACACGAATGGGTGGGGGTTGCTAGTGCCCTCGCCGGGCGAGTACTACCTGTTCAGTCCGGATCTGTCCAGGAGCCTGCTCGCACCGACGGAATACGAAGAGGGTAAGACCGAAGGCGTCGTCGAACATCCGCCGCTGTCGCCGTTGGCGTATGAAAAGACGATGTATCTGCGCAACGACCCGCCGTCGGCCTCGCCGGAATTCTCACCGTTGGTGACCGCGCAGAACGACACCGCGCAGACACGCTTCGGTGGGGCGTTGGACATCGCGGGTGCCACGAGCGACCTTTCGCATGTGGTGTTTCATTCCAAGGTTGGTCTGAGCTCCGCAGATCCCTCGAGTCCGGGGCTGTACATGTGGCAGCAGGCCAAGCCGCTCGAACTGGTGAGCGTGTTGCCGAATGGCAGTCCCGCGCCCGACGGGGAAGGTCTGGAAGCGTCGCTCGGCGCTTTCGAAGGGCTCACCGCACGCAACGCGATCAGCCAGGACGGGAATCTCGTGTTGTGGACGGACGGGACCGGCACGGGCCTGTATATGCGCGACATCGCGCTTGAAAAGACGATCCGGTTGAACTCCGCACAGGGCCACGGGGCGATCGAATCGGGTTCTGGCGGCGGGGAAGTGCCCGAACCCCCTGAAGAACAGCCCGAACGCGAAGTCCGTTTTCAGAGCGCGAGCGCGGACGGATCGAGAGTGTTCTTCACCGACACTGCACGGTTGACCGAAACCTCTGCCCAAGAACCGGTCGGCGAAGAATCCCCCGCCGACCTATACGAGTTCGAACTAACCAGCCAGGACCCGTTGCGGGGCCGGCTGATCGATCTGACGGCGGGAGCGCCGTCCGCGAGCGCGGACGTCTTGAACGTGATCCCGGGAAGCTCCCAAAACGGTGCGATCGTGTATTTCGTGGCCAACGGCGTGCTCGCACCGGGCGCGAAGCCCGGTCGCTGCGCGCGCGATCTGGAAGAGAGCGAACCGTCGCCCCCAGGCGCGACGTGCAACCTGTATGTCTCAGAAGAAGACCCCGCCGATCCCGGGAAACGTGAGGTCCGGTTCATCGCCGCTCTCTCCAGCGAAGACGGCTCTGACTGGGGCTCGGGGCCGACCTCGGAACTGCATCCCTCGCAGGTGAACCTGAGCAGCGTGACCGCGAGCGTGTCCCCCAACGGCCGCTATCTGGCGTTCATGTCAGAGCAGCCTTTGACGGGCTATCAGACCCAGGACGCGCTCAACGGTCAAGCGGACGAGGAGGTGTATCTGTATGACGCCGCCAACCGCCTGCTGAGCTGCGTGTCGTGCAACAGCAGCGAAGAAGAAGACGGGGGCTGGGTGGCGCCGCACGGGGTCCTTGACAGCGAAAACGCGGGGGAAGGCATCGGCCTGCTCGTGGACCGGCCACAGATCTGGAACGAACGGTGGCTGGCCGGTTCGATCCCAGGCTGGACGTTTAACATCAACGGCGACGCCGCGCCCGCGGCGCTGTATCAGCCACGGTACCTCTCAGATTCGGGCCGCTTGTTCTTCGATAGTCCCGACGCGCTGGTCCCCCAGGACACCAACGGCAAGGAGGACGTGTACGAGTACGAGCCCGAAGGCGTCGGCAGCTGCAAGGACTCCGGCGGTTGCGTCGGGCTGATCTCGTCCGGGACATCCGATCGCGAATCGGCGTTCCTGGACGCAAGCGAAAACGGCGATGACGTGTTCTTCATGACCTCGAGCCAACTGGTCGCCGCGGACACCGACCAGTCCGTGGACATCTATGACGCGCACGTGTGCACCACCAGTAGTCCGTGTCTGCAATATCCACTCGCCTCCACCGAGCGCTGTGAATCCTCCAGCGACTGCCAGCCCGGTACGGTCAGCACGCCGAGCAGCAGCACACCCCTGAGCGCAACCTTCGCGGGACCTGCCAACCCGGCCCCCGTCGCGAAACAGACCGTCAGGGCAATGAAAAACACCGGCAAACCAGCGACGCGCAAGCTCACACTCGCACACAGGCTCACCAAAGCGCTCGAGGCGTGTCGCGCGCACTACAAGCACTCCAAGAGTAAGCGGCACAGGTGCGAACGCGTGGCACGAAAGCGATACGCCACATCCACGCACAAGACCACTAAGGCTGAGAAGAAGAGCAAGGCGCATGGCTCCACGCAAGCGACCAGGGGACGTTCGGGGAGCGGGCGATGAGCTTCACTGGCGCGGCGCGAGCGGTTGTTGGGCTGGCGGGCGCGGCGGCGCTCGTGTGCTCGGGATCGGCGGCATATGCGGTTTCGGCGCTTGCGGCATCGGGCGGTGCACGGTGGGAGCTGTCCTCGCGTGCGGCGCCGACGAACCTGCCACCGGGCGGGGAAGGCGTCATCACCGTCGCCGCGGACGATCTCGGTGACGCGGGGATCAGCGGGCAAGCGAGCCGCCTGACGCTGACGGATGTGCTGCCCACCGGGTTGCGGGTCAGCGATCCGAGTGAGGTGAGCGGCCATCTCGCGCGCAGCCAGTCAGAAGAAGAGGCCGAGACCTGGGAATGCGCGGTAACCGGCGAAGAGCGGATTGTGACGTGCAGCACTTCGCTTGCGATCCCGCCCTATGAACGGTTGGAAATGGACATCCCGATCACTGTGCAAGAGCCGAACGGTACGACAGCGACGTTGCCCAACGAGGTGAGCGTCGAAGGCGGCGAAGCCAGCGAAGGCGGCGGACCGGTGGCGCAAGCCTCGTTGACGCGGCCCGTCAAGATCAGTGAAGAACCCGTTCTCTACGGTGTGGAAGAAGGCGGATTCGCGTTCGCCGCCGAAAACGAGGATGGTTCTCTGGACACACAGGCCGGCTCGCACCCATACCAGTTGCAGAGCACCGTCCTGTTCAACCAGGTGCTGGCTGAAGTGCAGCTGCCGGGGCAGCCCAGGCGTGTCGTGCCGGGCGCACCGGCGTTGACGAAGGATCTCAGTTTCAGCTTGCCGCCCGGGCTGCTCGGGAACGTTACGGCCGCCGGAGAATGCTCGGACACCGACTTCTCGACCTTGGCGAGCACGACCGGCGGGATCCGCAACCTCTGCCCGGACGATTCGGCGATCGGGGTCGCCAGCGTCACGATCCTCGCTCCCAGCCCTGTCACCTATAAAACGCTGGTCGTCCCGCTGTTCAACCTCGAACCGGCGGCCGGGGAGCCCGCCCGCTTCGGTTTCGAGACCGAAGCCGTCCCCGTCGTGATCGACACCACCGTGCACACCGACGGCGACTACGGAGTCAGCGCGACGATCAACAACGCGACCGCCGCGGCCCAAGTCCTGGGTGCTCAGGTAATCTTCTGGGGCGACCCCGGCGACCCCAGCCACGACGCCTCGCGCGGCTGGGACTGCCTACGCGCCGGACATCAGAAACGCGCCGGCGAAATCTGCCAGCCACCCGACCCCCATCCGACGGTCCCGTTCCTCACGCTCCCCACCAGCTGCACCGGCCAGCTCGCCGCGACCATGCAAGGCGAATCCTGGACCGCGGATGAGCTCGCTGACGAATACGTCTTCAAAACCCCGCTCGGCGAACCACTCACAGAACTCGAAAACTGTCCCGCGATCCCCTTCGAACCCGAGCTCAACATCCAACCACAACAACAAGAAGACCAGAACACGACCAGCGCAAGCACCCCCACTGGCCTCGACGTCAACATCAAAGCACCCCAAGAAGGCACTTTGACCAGCGGTGTGCTCGGCGATGCAGACGTCCGCGCTACCACCGTGAGCCTACCCCAAGGAGTGTTGCTCAACCCCGGAGCGGCGAACGGACTGCAGGCCTGCACAGAGGAACAGATTGGATATCAGGGCTCCGGCGCAAGCTCAGACTCGCTCTCCCCCGGTGCACCCGAACCACTGCACTTCTCAAACGAGCCCGCGCAATGCCCCGAAGCATCGAAGATCGGCAACGTCCGCATCAAGACTCCCCTGCTCGCCGAAGAACTATCAGGGTCGGTGTATCTCGCCGAACAGGAACACAACCCGTTCGGTTCCCTGATCGCGCTCTACATCCTCGCCGAAAACGAAAAGCTCGGCCTGCACGTGAAGCTCGCCGGCGAAGGCAAACTGGACGAACAGACCGGCCAGATCACCACCACTTTCACGAACACTCCCCAAGTTCCCTTCCAAGAACTCCGGCTGCAGCTGTTCGGCGGACCCCGCGGCTCGCTTTCGACCCCGCCGTGGTGCGGCAGCTATGCCACCACGAGCAGTTTCACGGCCTGGTCGGGTGCCAGCAGACAGCCCGGATCAGAACCGCCGTTTCAGATCACCTCAGGTCCCGACGGCGAACCCTGCCCATCCGATCCACTGGCGTTCGCGCCCTCCTTCCAGGCCGGCTCCGCCAGCCTCCAGGCCGGCGCGTTTACCGCGTTCACGCTGCAGATCGCCCGCCCGGACGCAGACCAGGCGCTCACCGGCCTATCGATACACCTGCCCGCCGGAATCGCGGCGCTGTTGTCCAAGCTCACGCCCTGCCCCGAACCTGCCCCGGGGCAGGAATGGGCGTGCGGGGCAGAAAGCCTGATCGGCCACGCCGTCGAGTCCTCCGGTCTCGGTGGCGAACCGTTCACGCTGATGGGCCAGGTCTACCTGACCAGCGGCTATGACGGCGCGCCATTTGGACTGCTGGTAAGGACCCTGGCCCAAGCGGGACCGTTCAACCTCGGCTACGTAAACGTACGCTCGCGGATCAACATTGACCCGCACACCGCTCAGGTCACCATCACCAGCGACCCCGGACCACGCCACGAAGCGATCCCCACGATCCTCAAAGGCATCCCCGTGCAGCTCAAAAGACTCGAAGTACTCGTCGACCGCTCCGAATTCGAGTACAACCCCACCAGCTGCAACCCGATGGACATCACCGGCAGGCTCACCGGCAGCCAGGGCGCGAGCACGAACGAGTCCTCGCCGTTCCAGGTCTCCAACTGCCAGAACCTGCCCTTCAAGACCACGGTCAGCGCCTCAACCCTGGGCAAGACCAGCAAAGCCGACGGCGCCAGCCTCAAGTTGACCTTCAAATCCCACAGCGGCGAAGCGCACGTCGCGAAGACCGTACTCACGATCCCCGGGACGCTGCCGGCACGGCTGACCACGATTCAAAAAGCGTGTATCGCCGGTGTGTTCGAAGCGAACCCGGCCGGCTGTCCGGAAGGCTCCGACATCGGCACCGCGATCGTGCACACGCCTGTGCTGAAAAGCCCGCTCGTCGGGCCGATCTATCTGGTCTCGCACGGCAACGCCGCCTGGCCCGACGCCGAGCTCGTGTTGCAGGGTGAAGGCATCGAGGTGATTCTCGACGGCCAGACCGCGATTAAGAAGGGTGTCACGACCAGCTCGTTCCTGTCGGTTCCGGACGCGCCGTTCGAAAGCGTCGAAGCCACTCTGCGGCAGGGGCCGCACTCGGCGCTGACCACCAATCTCCCCCTCAAAGACCACTACAGCCTCTGCGGCCAACACCTCACCATCCCCACCCAGCTCACCGGCCAGAATGGCACCAGCCTGACCGACAACGTCAAGGTCACCGTCCAGGGCTGCGCCGCCGTCAAGGCCAGCAAAACCAGACGGCTCACCCGGCGGCAGAAGCTCGCGCGCGCACTGAAAGCCTGCCGCAACGCCCACAAACACTCGCACGCCCGCCGGGCCAGCTGCGAACGAAAGGCACGAAGGCGCTACTCCCTCAAGGGCAACTCGTCCAAGAGAAGAACACGCACGACCTGAAGGCTCGGCAACCTGACCGGCGGACCGTCGGATTCAACTAGACCAGGCGCGTAAGATGCTATCTTACGGGTTGTGCGTACCTCGATCTCGACAAAGGGCCAGATCGTGCTTCCCGCGGAGCTGCGCGCCGCGGATGGCATCGAGCCCGGGGAGGAGTTCGAGGTGGACCGGATCGGGCCGGACGAGTATCGGCTCACTCGGCTCACGCCGCCGCCCAATCGGGGCGTGGTGAAGTGGCTGCGCTCGTGTCCTGAGCACGACTGGTTCGTCGAGATCGAGTCGGAGTCGACCGACGCCCTGTAGGCAGACCGACGCACTGTAGGCATTCTCATGGCTCGGTACCTGGTCGACGCCAACGTCCTGTCGGAGGCGACCAAGCCGAAGCCCGATTCACGTGTCATCGGATGGCTTCAGAGCAATGAGCCGCAGATCGCCGTCGATCCGGTGATCCTCGGTGAGATTCGCTTCGGCATCCTGTTGCTCCCCCGCGGCCGCCGACGGGCCAGGCTCGAGCGCTGGTTCGACGAGGGAGTGCGCAGGCTGCAGTGCATCTCGTGGGAGCCATCCACCGGGTTGCGCTGGGCGGAGCTGCTGGCGGCGCTGCGTGCGGCCGGACGAGCGATGCCCGTCAAGGACAGCCTGATCGCGGCGACCGCGCTCTCGCACGGCCTGGCGCTCGCCACGCTCAACCGCCGTGACTTCGATGCTGCCGGCGTCAGGATCATCGATCCGAGGGCCGAGCCCTGAGTCGGACGCGGCTCACGCGGCCTTTGCAGCGCGAGCTCCTCGAGTACCTCGGCGGCTTCGCGTTCGAGGCCCGGCTCGTGCGCCCACGGTGGCCTTGGAAGTCGGCGTGACTGTGCGAGCCGTCTCGAGAATCGCTCAGGCGATGACCTTCATTGGTGTCGCGAACGTCAGCGCGACTGCGGTGGCGATGCCCGCTTCCTGCAGCGGGCCGCCCAGCAGGCTGGCCATCGGCACATCTTCAGGGCCGCCCAGCAGGTGGGTGAGGCGCTGGTGCCCTTCCTTCTGGGTGAATTTGAACGTAATAGGTTCCTTCAGGGAGACCTTGCCTATCACCGAGCCGTACACTTCGACGCCTGAGTCTTCCCCACAGGTGAAGCTGAACACCTGGCCGCCGGTCGGCGATGACAGATCTATGCCGACCACCTTGGGCCGTTCGGTCACGTAGCCGAGCGTGCCCGCGAGGGGTCCCGTGACGATCACCCCTGCTTTGCTGGTGTTCTGACAGTTGAGGTTGGCTTTCTTGCAGCCCGTCCAGGTGAGGGTGATAAGCAGCGATTTGGGACCGCTGACTTCTCCGCTGCCCGTGGCAGCCTTGCAGTGCCCTTTGTTTCGTCCGACCGTTTCAAGCGTCGCGGTCCTGGTGGTCGACGTAAACGCGTCAGGAAATGATCCTGCGAATTCGGGTGCTGCCGCGGCGGCCACGCTGGCAACGACCGTGCTGAGCGCCAAAGCCCCAGCCAGCGCGACCCCGACGCTTGCTGTCCGTCTCATCATCCGCTCCCTTTCCTCTCGCACCCGCGCGCAGCGCGCATCGATGCCCGCCACCGACCCGGCGATCTCCTGTCGCCTGGCCTGCCAACAAGTCTACAGCGGCGTTAGCCGCGTCGCACGATCGGCGCCCCGGCATCCCCGAGCCGGATCATCAGCGCGCTCGCGATGCGCGCCGGCGCCGCCCGGCCCGCTCCAGGAGCTGCCTCGCTGGACCGGGGCCGGGGCGGTCGCGGTCGTGGGACGTCTGTGGGACGTGGCGCGAAAACCTCAGTCCTGATGCGGGATTACGGCAGGGCCCGCGACTACACCAGACGGGGGTCGCCGCCCTCGGCGACCACCTCGACCATCGCGGCGATCAGCCTTTCGCGCACAGCCGCGGTGTACCCCGAAGGCCCGGAAGTCCTGCGCCGAGCAGCCTTCTGGTGGGAGAGCGTGTGGCTGGAAAAGCGCTCAGCCACGCGGTTGATCTTGATCCCGTCTCCCATGATGCTGCTCGTTTCCCTCCGTCGTCCCTCTCGCCGATTCCCTCTTGCGCCTCTCGTGGCGATCTCGTCTTGCCTGCTCGAGACCCGCCTCCAAGCCGCTCTTCTGTCGTCTTCCCCAAGCCCGGCTTGTGGGAAAAAGAAGAACATACGCCGCCAGGTTTGTCAAGGGGTCCTGAAAAATAAGGCTCTAACGCGCGAGTGACCCCCGTCTGGTGTATGCGGTGGCCACGCGCGCGGGCGTCGCGGAGAACGTCCTCTTCGAGGTCTTCCCGACCGTCGAGCAGTGTTATCGCGCGACCTTCGAGCAGGGTCTGGAACGACTGTCGCAAACCGTAGCGGAAGCGACAGCGAGCGAGCAGGCCTGGCTCGAGCAAATGCGCGCGGGCCTGGTCGCGATGTTGGGGTTCTTCGATGACGAGCCGTCCTGGGCGCGCATGCTGGTGCTCGAGACGCCGGTGAACGCAGCGGTGACGCTCGAGTGCAGGCAGCGGTTGCACGAGGTGCTCTCGGCCCTGCTCGCACGTCGCGGGCAAGTCGCCCAGGCCGGCGGCAACGGTCGTGCGGCCGGTTCGCCGATGCTGCTGGACACACTGAGCGGCGAGCTGGTCGTCGGCGGCGTGTTCTCGGTCATCCGCACGAGCATGCTCGAAGGCGATGGCGGCAAGCTGGTGGAGCTGGCGCCGTCGCTGATGGCGTTCATCGTCGCGCCGTACCTCGGTCAGGCCGCGGCACAGGCCGAGCTGGAGGGTCGGCCATCCGGCACGTCTGAGGCGCTGGCGTCCGAGTCCAAGCTCACGCGCTCGCAAACGATCTCTCGTGCGGACCAACTTCCCATCAGGGTCACGCATCGCACGACGCTCGTGTTGCGCGCGATCGCGCAGGCGCCGTACTCGAACAACCGTGAGGTCGCGCAGGCGGCGGGGCTGGCCGATGAGGGCCAGACCTCCAAGCTGCTCGCGCGCCTCGAGCGCCGGGGAGTGATCGAGAACGTGGGAGTCGGCGCGGCGCGCGGTGAACCGAACGCGTGGCTGCTGACCTCCTCGGGCCATCGTGTTCTCGGACTGCTCGGCGAGAGCTTCGCGGAGCGCGCCCCGAGGCGCGCCGCCGCGCGCATCAGGGGCGGGCGATGAAGCGCCCGTGGGTATACGAGAGCTTTTCGGGGTCGTGTCGCGCGCGGTGCGCGGCAGGGCCGCTGAGAGGGCAGGCGCGACGACAGCTGGCGGATCGCAGCGATGCCGCGGGGTCGTCCGTCTGTGGTTGCAAAGACCGGCTGGGCTGCCGACGGCAGCGCTTGGGCCGGTCAATCGTTACCGAGAGGAAAAGGAGTAGTGGAAAAGTGAGACACGTAAGGATACTGGGACTGTGCCTGGTCGCGCTGTTCGCGATGAGCGCAGCGACCGCGGGTTCGGCGCTCGCCAAGAAAGCTCCCAAGCCCGGAAGCAACAATCCCAAGGAATGGCTGAAATTCGAAAACTGTCCACTGGCGGATGAAGGGAACCTTGGTTGCGTCTGGGGAGAGTCGAACGACGAAACCTATTTCCAGGCCGGCAATATAGTCGTACATTTCACCAAGCCGATCATTCTCCAGGGTGGGAAGCACAGCGAGGGATCACAGGAATGCGCTGAAGGAGATGAAATTTACTGGGAATGTGGTTCAGAAGCAGGGCTAAAATACTCCGGAGGCAAATTCAATCCCGAACTGTTTGAGGGACCAGAATATGGCAACCAGGTGTTGTCGAAGGCTGCCCAGCCGGCCCCTAGTTTGACCGAAGTGGTGGATCCGGAATTGCTGTCACCGAAAGAATTGGAACGGTACAACAAGTACGTCACGGCAGGCAAGACCAAGGTTACGGTGACGATCGAACTCGTCGGACCGGCAAGCGGCTTTTTCCTGAACGAGGTAGACCTGCTGGAGGGTTACGGTGAGGCGCTCGGGCTGCCGGTGCAGATCAAGATGAGCAATCCGTTCCTCGGCAACACGTGCTACGACGGCTCCAACTCAGATCCGATTCAGATCAAATACACGACGGGCACGACGAGTCCGCCGCCGCCAAACGAACCTCTCGAAGGCAAGCCCGGCAGCCTGTTCAGCACGAACGAAGGTGAAATCGTCCATATCGTCGAAGGTAAACTGGTCGATAACTCATTCGCGGCGCCGGGAGTGACCGGTTGCGGCATCGGAGGCGGCGCGGATGCTGCGGTGAACGCGGCGGCGGGCCTGCCTTCGGAAGCGGGTCACAACGCGACCGTCCTCGCAGGCGAACTTGCGCAGGACGGGCGCGACGCGGAGGAAGAAGCCCGGGGAGCGGGACTCTAGCCAGATGCGAAAGGAACTGGCCAGGACCTGGTCCGGCTAGTCCAGAGATGTGCATAGAGCCCATCGCAATGGCGATGGGCTCTATGCGGGCGAACTTTTAGACAACCAGATCGAAGGTGAGGGTGTATGAGGTGTTTGAGGACGATGGGCGCCGGCATAGTGGTGGCGCTGCTTGCCTGTGTCGCGGTTGCGGCGCCGGCGTGGGCATTGGAAGCCCCGGAAGTCGGGCGCTGCGTCTCCCACGCGGGAGGCAAGTACACGAACGATGTGTGCACCAAGGAAGCCAAAGGCAAAAAGGTTGGCAGCTTTGAATGGGAAGCGGGCGCGCTGAAGAAGAAATTCACGGGTGTTGGTGGCACGGGAACGCTCGAAACGGTCAAAGCGAACAAGGTTACGTGTAAAGCCGAGGCGTCCTCGGGCGAATTCACCTCGCCGAAAACTGTCGGCAACATCAACGTGACGTTCACCGGGTGTGAATCGCTCGGGTACAAATGCGTGAGCCCGGGTAAGGCGGAAGGCGAAGTGGTGACGGTTCCCCTCGCCGGCAGCCTGGTCTGGGAAAAATTCGGGAAGAAGGTCGCGATAGATCTCGTCCCGCAGTCGGGAGAACTATTCACTGAATTCCAGTGCGGACCGGCGAACGTGAAAGTCAAGGGTTCGGTGCTGACTAATCTCCCAGTGAACAAACCGGAAACGAAAGTCGAAATGAAGTTCACGGCCAAAAAAGGCAAACAGAAACCGGAATACTATGACACGTCGAAAACCGAAAAGGTCAAGGACGTGCTGATCAGCAAAATCGGCGCGACCGAATTCGAACAGGCTGGACAGACGATCACGAACGTCCAGACGGCCGAAGAACCGCTCGAGGTGAACACGGTCATCTAGGCGATGACGGCGCCTGAGCGAGTGTGACTGCATGTCGTGGCGAGAGGGTGCTGCGCGCGGGCCGGTGGCTCCGCGCGGGCACTCTCCGCGACGAAGCCGCGGCGTTTGACGAGCTGGAATAGAGCTATGGGAGAGCCGAGCTTCAGGAGAGGTAGCGGTGCCAGCGCGGCGGCGGCGTTGTGCCTGGTCGTGCTCGGCCTGCTTGCGTGCGCGGCGCCGGCGCTTGCGCTGACCCAGCGTGGGCACGTGTACGGGTTTTCGTTCGGTAGCGAAGGCGAAGGCGCGGGCCAGTTTCGCTTCGGCGGCGCTTTCAAGCTCAGCGAAGGCGCGGGCATCGCGGTCGATGAAGCGAGCGGCGATGTGTTCGTGGTCGATCGCGGCAATCATCGCGTGCAGGAGTTCAGCGAAACGGGCGCGTTCGTGGCGGCGTGGGGCTGGGGGGTGAGCGACGGCAAAGAAGAATACGAGGTCTGCACGAGCGGTTGTCATGCCGGAATCGCGGGCACGGGCAAGGGCGCGCTCAAAGAACCGGGGGCGTTAGCGGTCGACAACTCCTCGGGCGGTACGGGGATGGTGTATGTGGGTGCGGACGGGTCGGCGAAACGTCCGGACGTTCAGATGTTCACGGCCGGCGGCGAAAAAGCGCTCGGCAGGCTTCCGGTGGAAGAAGAAGGAAGGCTCGATGGTGTGGCGACCGACCGCGATGGACGGGTTTGGCTGTATCGCGGTGAAGAAGAAGAAACGGGCGTGATCGAAGGCTTCACCGACACCAGCCACCCGGTGGAGGTCGAACCGGTGCTGTGGTCACCGCTGGCGTGTCCGAAACCCGGCTTTGGCGTGGATGCGGGCGGCGAAGCGTTCTATGTCGATCATGAACTGCTGACCGGCGAAGGTGAATGTCCGGCGGTTGTCGAACGCGAAAAGGAAGAAGAAGGCGAACCGGCGCCGGACAGGTACGCGCGTCCAGTCGTCGCGGGCAAGCTGAGCGTCGAAGAGGCGCTGAACGATGAAGAACCGGCGATCGGCGCGCTCGACGCGCAGAAGACGTCAGGTGTGGCGGTCGACGAGGCGAGTACTGCGAACACGCCTCTGGGTGAAGCCGCGAGCGGCGACGTTTACATCGACAACGAAAACGCGATCACGGCTTTCAGTGCGAGCGGCGCGTTGATTCAACGCTTTGGTGCCGGACAGCTCGAGCGAGGCGCCGGGATCGCAATCGACTCGAGAACCGGGAATCTGTACGTCATCGACGCCGCCGCGGACAGGGTCGACGTGTTCGAGCCGGAACCGGTCGGTAAGCCCGTGATCGACGGCGTGTCTGCGTGCAAGGCGTTCTCGCGGGCCGTGTGTGCGGAAGATCTGACGCCGACATCGGTGCGATTGAGTGCGCAGCTCGATCCCGAGGGTCTGAGCAGCGAATACTACTTTCAGTATGGCACGGCCGATTGCATGACAAGTCCGTCCTCATGCGTGAGCACACCGTCGTCTGCGCGGATCATCGGTGCGGGCTTTGGCGATGTGCCTGTCGACGTCGAAGTCACGAACCTGAAGCCGAGCACGACTTACTACTACCGGATCATTGCGCGAAATCGGGAAGGGGAAGCCGAAAAGGGGGACAGCTTCGCCAGCATTACCACATTGCCGACGTCTGCCGGCGTGCTCGCTGACGGTCGCGCGTGGGAAATGGTCTCTCCATCTGAAAAGGACGGTTCGGGTCTCGAACCGCTCGCCAAGGAAGGCAGTCTCATACAAGCGGCTGGTAACGGCAGTGCGGTCACCTACGTGGCGAATGGGCCCGTCGTTGCGCAGCCCGAAGGCAACCGTTCTCCGGAACCGACACAGATCCTTTCGAGCCGTGGTGCGGGCGGCTGGTCTTCGCAGGACATCGTCACGCCGCACGAAAAGGGCGAAGGCATCGAAGCGGACGAACCGTCGGAGTACCGGTTCTTCTCTGAAGACTTGGCGCTCAGCTTGGTGCAGCCGCCGGGCGGCAAAGCGGAACCGTTCGAAGCCCCGCCGCTGGCGCCCGGTGCAAGCGAAAAGACGCTGTATGTCCGCGACGACCCGCCGCTGGAACCCGAAGCGGCAGAAGACACCATGTATGCCGAAGCGCAGGCAGACGCCGGCTTTCGCGCTCCCGGCTATGTGCCGCTGATCACGCCGGTGTCCGACACGGCGAACACGCGATTCGGCGGGCAGCTCGAATTTCTCGACGCGACCCCCAATTTGAGCGATGTCGTCTTCGAATCCGGGGAAGTGCCGCTAACGGCGGGTTCGGCGCCGGGCTTGTACGAGTGGGAAGCCGGCGGACACGTGCAGCTCGTGAGCGTGCTTCCGGGTCAAGCACCGGCGTTTGCCTCAGAACTTGGCTATGAGAACGTCAATGTCCGCAACGCGGTGTCGGACAATGGTACGCGTGTTTTCTTCTGGGCCGAAGAAGCGCAGCTCAACGAAGAAGGAACCGAAACCGAAGGAGACGAAGCGCCGGCGCTCTACATGCGCGACACACTCAGGAAAGAAACGATCCAGATCAACGCGGCACAGGGCGTCGCCGAACCGGTACCGGCGGAAAGCGAAGTGGCGTTCCAGGGCGCCAGCAGCGACGGGTCGAAGGTGTTCTTCACAGACACGGCGCCGTTGAACAGCGAATCACGCCAACACCCCGTTTTCGGCGCGACAGACAACCCGGCCGATCTTTACGAGTGCGAAATAGTCGAAGCTGAGGAAAAACTGTCGTGCGATCTAAAAGATCTGACGCCCTCGGCGTCAAGTGGTAGTGCTGAAGTGCTCAATGTCGCTCCGGGGATCAGCGAAGACGGGTCCTCCGTGTATTTCGTCGCAAACGGAGCACTCACGCCGGACGCCGAACAGGGAGATTGCGAAACCGAAACGGCACCATCCTCGCAAGAGCATTGCAACCTGTATCTCTGGCGTGACGGCGCGATCACGCTGATTGCCAACCTCTCAAACGAAGACTCCGGTGACTGGGGGAGCTTGAAGGGGCCGGGCAGAACGGGCAACCACGTCGAGAAGCGTCCAGACCTCGCGGATCTGACCGCCCGCGTTTCACCAAACGGCGAATACTTTGCATTCATGTCCGACATGCCACTCACCGGTTATGACAACATCGACGTGAACCATCAGTCAGAAAGCGTCCGCGACCAGGAGGTCTACCTGTATGCTGCGGGCTCAAAGCTGTTGGTCTGCGCCTCGTGCAACACCGATGGGCCGTCGACGGGCGTGCTGGACACGCCGCATGCTGGCGAAGGCGAAGGACTGCTCGTCGACCGCCGTGAGGACTGGGAAGGCCAATACCTGGCCGGAAGCATCCCCGGCTGGACACCATTGGGGGTAGACGGCGCGATTCGTCAACCTCGCTACCTCTCAGATGCCGGCCGGCTGTTCTTCGACAGTCCCGATCAGCTCGTACCGCAGGCCACCAACGGCAAGGAGGACGTCTACGAGTACGAGCCCAACCACCTCGGCAGCTGCGGCGTGGAAGACGGGTGTGTATCGCTGATCTCCTCCGGTACCGCCGCACAGGAATCGGCGTTCCTAGATGCCAGCAACGACGGCGACGACGCGTTCTTCCTCACCGCACAACCCCTGAGCGCCGCCGATCACGACACCAACTTCGATGTCTACGACGCGCACGTATGCACACCGGAAGCCCCATGTCACAGCACAGAAGAACACGCAGAACCTCGGTGCGAAAGCTCACAGGAGTGCAGCCCCGGAACGTTCACACAACCGTCCGTCAGCCCGCCGCTCAGCGCGACCGTCAGCGGCCCGGGCAACACCGTCAAACAGCAGACGCCGGCGAGCCCCAGCATCAAGGCGAGGACCAAACCGAAACCGCCGACGCGAGCACAACAACTTGCCAACGCGCTCAAACAGTGCCACAGAGACAAAGACAGGCGTCACCGCGTTATGTGCGAAAAACGAGCACGCAAAAAGTACGCGCACAAAACGAGCGCAAAGAAGAAAGCCATCAAACGCACCGGCAAGGAGAAGAAGTGACGCGCCACCAACGACGCGCGATCGCACGTTCACTCGCGCTGACGGTCGCTGGCGCGCTGGTGCTCGCTGCGTCGCCGGTGAGCGACGCGATCGCGGGAACGCCGAGATGGTCCTTGGAATCCCGCGCGGCGCCCAGCTACCTACTACCCGGACGGGAAGGCAAGATCATCGCGATCGCGACCAATCTCGGGAACGCCGCGATCAACGCAAGCAACAGGCCGCTGAGCATCACCGACAAGCTTCCAAGCGGCCTGACGGTCCCCGCAGATGCGCTGCAAAGACAGGTCGGTGGACTCGAAGGCGAGCTGTGGGAAAGCGGCGGCCACGCCGGACACGAAATCGAGCTGGAATGCCAAATCGACGGGTCGGCCCGCAAAGAAGTCTCCTGCAACTCCACGGACGAACTCGTCGCAATCACGCCCTACCACCGTCTGCAACTCGAAATCCCGGTCGAAGTAGCAGCAGACGCCTCGTCGGGCGAACAGAACACCCTCAGCATAACCGGTGGAGAAGCCGTCGCGGAAACAGGACAGGCCCCCGCGCAAGGACCGCAGCCAACGATGATCAGCCGTCCGATAACCGTACAGGACGAACCGACGCCGTTCGGGATAGAAGGACCGGCCGGCTATCAGCTGACGCCGGAAAGCGAACAGGGCTCGGCCGATATCCAGGCGGGCTCCCGCCCATTCGCGCTGACGACCACACTCGATCTGAACCAGACGCTGGAAGCCGCAGACGACCAGCCCGGCGCGCCCGCGCTCCCGAGAAACCTCAGTTTCCGGCTCCCCCCAGGACTACTCGGCGACCCCCAGGCAGTCGCGCGCTGCCCGGATGTGGACTTCTCCACAACGCTGGACAGCAACGCCAACGCCTGCCCAGCCACCACAGCGATCGGCACAGCGGTCGTCAGCCTCAACCTCCCCCAGGACGGCGGCCGCGAGATCGAAACGGTTCCCGTCTTCAACCTCGTGCCCGCACCGGGAGAGCCCGCCCGCTTCGGACTGGAGGCCTCGAAAGTCCAGGCGATCCTCGACACCTCCGTGCGCACCAGCGGTGACTACGGCGTGGACGTCGACATCAGCAACATCACCGAGCTCGGCCAGATACTCGGTAGCCAGGTCACGCTATGGGGCGAACCGGACAGTCCCAGCCATGATGCTTCCCGCGGCTGGGCATGCATCCGCGGCAAAGAAGTCAACGGCGAAACATGCACACCGCCCGTCGAACGTCCGAGTACCCCCTTCCTGACACTCCCGACATCCTGCACAGGCCCACTCGCCACCCAGATGAACGGCGAAGCCTGGAACGGCGAACTGCTCAACAGCGAATACGCATTCAAGAACGGCCTCGCAGAACCGCTCGCCAGCCTGGAAGGCTGCGGCGCAGTGCCGTTCGATCCCTCGATCGCCGTCCAGCCCGTCGGCGAAGGCGACGGTCAGGCCGCGGCGGCGAGCGTCACCAGCGCAAGCACCCCAACCGGCATGAACGTCAACGTCGAACTTCCCGCGGAAGCGAACGGCCTGGGCGAGTCCGCGGTGCGCAGCACCACGGTTCAGCTGCCCGCCGGAGTGCAGCTGAACCCCTCCGCGGCGAACGGGCTGCAGGCCTGCTCGGAGGCGCAGATCGGCTACGAAGGCGCGGGCGCGAGCAGCGACCCCTTCTCCCCCGGCGGGGGCGAACCGTTGCGCTTCTCCGCGGCGCCCGCGAGCTGCCCGGACGCCTCGAAGGTCGGAGTCGTGCGCATCAAGTCGCCCGACCTCGAACACGAACTGGAAGGCGGCGTGTACGTCGCCGAACAGGAACACAACCCGTTCGGCTCGCTGGTCGCGCTGTACATCCTCGCCGAAGATCCCGTCTCGGGGATCCGCGTCAAGCTCGCCGGCGAAGTCTCGCTGAACGAAGAAACCGGCCAGGCCACGAGCACGTTCGCAAACACCCCGCAGGTCCCGTTCGAGAAACTGAGCCTGCACTTCTTCGAAGGCCCCCGCGCCTCGCTCTCGACGCCGGCGCTGTGCGGCAGCTACACCACCCTCGCGTCATTCACGCCCTGGTCGAGCCCCGTGCCGCAGACCCGCGAAACGAGCTTTCCGATCACCACCGGCGCCGGGGGGACCCCCTGCGGCAGCTCCGAACCGTTTCAGCCGGCCGTGCAGGCGGGCTCCGTGAGCAACCAGGCCGACGCGTTCACCTCATTCACGCTGACGCTCGAACATCCCGACGGAAACCAGGCGTTGCGTGCGATCAGCCTGCAGCTGCCGCCGGGGATCGCCGCGATCCTCGCGTCGGTCACGCCCTGCCCGGAACCCCAGGCCGCGCACAACCAGTGCGGTCCGGAAAGCCTGATCGGCCACTCAACGGCCTATGCCGGCATCGGCAGCGAACCGGTCGCGCTGCCCGGAACCGCCTATCTGACCGGGCCCTACGAGGGCGCGCCGTTCGGGATCGAGGTGGTCACGCCCGCGGTCGCCGGCCCGTTCAACCTCGGCGTCGTCACCGTGCGCTCGCGCATCGACGTCAACCCGCACACCGCACAGGTCACGATCACCAGCGACCCGATTCCCACCATCCTCAGAGGCGTCCCCGCCCAGATCAAAACGCTCAACGTAACCGTCGACCGACCCGACTTCCAGTTCAACCCCACCAACTGCGATTCGATGAGCATCAGCACGACGCTCACAGGGGCGCAGGGCGCCACCGCGACGCGCTCGACCCCGTTCCAGGCGACAGGCTGTCAGAGCCTGCCGTTCAAACCCAGTGTCAGCGCGGGCGCGCAGGGCAAGACCAGCAAAGCCGACGGCGCCAGCCTGAAGCTCACCTTCAAATCCAAAACCGGCGAAGCCCACGTCGCCAAGACGATCCTGACGATCCCCTCGACCTTGCCCGCCCGGCTCACCACGATCCAGAAAGCCTGTATCGCCAGCGTCTTCGAAGCCAACCCCGCGGACTGTCCGGAAGGCTCGGACATCGGCACCGCCGTCGTTCACACTCCGGTGTTGCGGAACCCGGTCGCCGGTCCGATCTATCTGGTCTCGCACGGGAACGCCGCCTGGCCCGACGCCGAGCTCGTGCTCCAGGGCGAAGGCATCACCGTGATCCTCGACGGCCAGACCGCCATCAAAAAGGGCGTCACCACCTCGAGCTTCCTGTCGGTGCCGGACGTCCCGTTCGAAACCGTCGAAGCCACCCTGCCCGAGGGACCGCACTCGGCGCTCACCACCAACCTGCCGCTCAAGGACCACTACAGCCTGTGCGGGCAACACCTCACGATCCCCACCGCGCTCACCGGCCAGAACGGCACCGCGGTCAACGAGACCGTCAAGGTCGCCGTCCAGGGCTGCGCCGCCGTCAAGGCCAGCAAAACCAGGCGGCTGACCCGCAGGCAGGAGCTCGCGCGCCGGCTGACAGCCTGCCGCGCCCGTTACAAGCACGCGCGTGCCCGTCGGGTCAGCTGCGAACGACGGGCGCGAGCGCGCCACTCGCCACGTCGCACCTAGCACGCGGACCGCGTACTCGAATGAGCGTGAGGGCTCGAGGCAAAGCCGGCGTCCCCGCACAAGACCGCCGCCGCAACCGGGTATTTGCCGGTACGATGGACGGGTCATGGGGGACGCGTGGGACGGGAGGGTGTCGCTTCGTGCCGATTCAGCGAGCGGTGATCGTCGCTCGCCGAGCCGCGTGAGCGGCGCGGGCCGCTTCGTGCGGGCGCCGGCGCTCCGGCGTCGTATGCGCCTCGTCGCCGTCACGACGCTCGCGCTGACCGCCGTCTGGCTCGTGGCGGCCGCGAGCGCGTCGGCCTTCAGCGCCCACGGGAGCGTCGAACAGGTCTACGTCACCGGTCTGGCGCCCAGCGCGCAGATGTCGCTGCTGCGCTCCGATGGCGAAACGGTCTCCACGCAGACCGCCGACGCGCTCGGGGGGCTGCTGTTCCGCGACGTCAAGCCCGAAGGCGGCTACCGCGTGCGGCTCAGCTCGAGCGGCGAAGAATCGGAACCGATCAGCGTCTACACGCAAGCCGCGGCGCCGTGGGACCCCAGCATCTACAACCAGTCGATCCCCGACAGCGGCTACAGCTACCTGACCACGCGCGACGGCACCCAGCTGGCGATCGACGTCCACCTGCCGAGCTTCGGGGGCCCCGCGGCCGGCTCGCGCTCGGACCTCGAGGGGCCGGCGCTCGCGAGGACGAGCCGCACGGCGCGCTATCCAACCCTGATCGAATACTCGGGCTACGGCTACGCAAACCCCGCGGGGCCGGAAAGCGGCATCGCCGAGCTCGCCAACCTGATGGGCTTCGCGGTCGTCGACGTGAACATGCGCGGCACCGGCTGCTCCGGCGGCGCGTTCGACTACTTCGAACCGCTGGAGAACCTCGACGCCTATGACGTGATCGAAACGATCGCCAAACAGCCGTGGGTAGCCCACCACAAGGTCGGCATGCTCGGCATCTCCTACGGCGGGATCAGCCAGCTGTTCGCGGCGCAACTGCAACCGCACGCGCTGGCGGCGATCGCGCCGCTGTCGGTGATCGATGCGACCGCGAGCACGCTCTATCCCGGTGGCATCCTCAACACCGGCTTCGCGGTTCCCTGGGCCGAAGAACGACAGCATGACGCCGAACCGGCCGGTCCCGAAAGCGGCGAGCACTGGGCCTACGAACAGATACAGGCGGGCGAACAGACCTGCGCGTCCAACCAGGACCTGCACGGAGAGGCGACGAACCTGCTGGAAGAAATCAAGCAGAACTCGACCTACAACCCGTCCGTGGCCGACCCGCTGGACCCGGTGACGTTCGTGCACAACATCAAGGCGCCGACCTTCATGGCGTGCCAGTGGGAGGACGAGCAGACCGGCGGTCACTGCGCCGATCTGGCCGAGCACTTCACCGGCACCAAGCACAAGTGGTTCACGTTCACCAACGGCGCTCACGCCGACTCGCTCGATCCGTACACCGTCGACCGCCTCTACGACTTCCTGGAGCTGTTCGTCGCCCGCAAGGCGCCGATTCACAACCGAGCCCTGCTCGACTCCGTGGCTCCCGTCATCTATCAGACGGCGCTGGGACTTCCCAAGGAAGACCAGGTGACGCTGCCACCGGACCCGATCCAGGAAATGCCGACCCGCGCACAGGCGATGGCGGCCTTCAAGGCGCTCCCGGAGGTGCGAGTCCTGTTCGACAACGGCGCCGGAGCCTCGCCGGGCGGGAGCACGACGCCCGGCAATCCCTATCCCGCCTTCGAACAGTCGTTCTCGGCGTTCCCGATCCCCGGCACGACGGCTCGCGCGTGGTATCTCGGGTCCGAAGGTGCCCTGAACGAACAGCCCGCCACGAGCCAGGGGGTCGACTCCTACACCTCGAATGCGAGCGCCACGCCGCTGACGGACTACTCGACCGACACGGGCCCCGGCGGGTTGTGGGGCGACGCGTCACAGTGGGAATGGAACTGGACGCAGCCGACCGCCGGCTCCGCCGTGTCCTACGTGTCGGCCCCGCTCGCCGGCGACACGACCGCGATCGGCGCAGGCGCCGTCAACCTGTGGGTGAAGTCGTCCACACCGGACGTCGACCTGCAGGCGACCGTCAGCGAGGTGCGCCCCGACGGCAACGAAACCTTCGTCCAGGACGGCTGGATGCGCGCCAGCGAGCGCAAGCTCGCCACCACCTCGGAAAACATGTTCAAGCAGACCCCCACGCCGCTGCAGCCGATCCCCACCTTCCTCGCATCCGACGTGCAGCCGATGCCGGCCGGCGAATTCGTCCCGGTCACGATCCCGCTGTACTTCGAGGGACACGTCTACCGCGCCGGCTCGCGCATCAGGGTCACGATCTCGGCGCCCAACGGCACGCAGCCGATCTGGTCCTTCAACCAGACCCAGCCGGAAGGCACCACCGCCAACGTGTCGATCGCGTACGGGCCCGGCATGCCCGCCAACCTCACCCTGCCGATCGTGCCCGGCGTGAGCGTGCCGACCGAACTGCCGCCCTGCCCGAGCCTGCGCAACGAGCCCTGCCGGCCGTATCAGGCGTTCGTCAACGACGGCTCCTGACAGCGGCCCGGCGCCGCCGCGAGCCGGTCCGGCGTCCAGAACCGCGCCCGATCCGAGTCGATCCTGCGATCGGCACCGCGCGGGGTGCTCGCCAGAGCTAGCCTCTGGCGAGGCACGCCGATGAGCTCCGACCTCTCGCTTCACACAGCCCAAGCCCGCGCCGAGCCGCAGTTGGGCGGCGTCGCGTCCCCGCGCAAGCGCCACGCGCTCGAGCTGTTCAGCGACCTGCCGCGTCGCTATGACCTGCTCTCGGCGCTGCTCAGCTTCGGCCAGGACCCGCGCTGGCGCCGCGCGCTCGTAGATGCACTCGCTCCGGTCGCCGGCCAGCGCGTGCTCGACGTCGCCACCGGCACCGGCATGGTCGCCGCCGAGCTGCTCGCCCGCGGCGACTGCCTGGTCACCGGTCTGGATCAGAGCCCGGAGATGCTGGCCGCCGCGCGCGCCCGCTTCGCCGCGCGTCCCGAGCTGAGCGAGCGCGTGCGGCTGATCGAAGGCGAGGCCGAGCAGCTGCCGTTTGCCGATGACAGCTTCGACGCGCTCACGTTCACCTACCTGCTGCGCTACGTCGACGACCCCGCCGCCACGCTCTGCGAGCTCGCGCGCGTCGTCCGTCCCGGCGGGCGCATCGCCTCGCTGGAGTTCGGCGTCCCGCCGCGCGCCCGCGCCCGCGCGGCCTGGCGCCTGTACACGCGCGTCGGACTGCCCGTGCTCGGGCGCCTGTGCTCGCCTGCCTGGGGAGACGTGGGACGCTTTCTGGGGCCGAGCATCAGCGGCTTCTACGAACGCCACCCGCTGCCCGAGCTCGTGGCGCTCTGGCGCGCCGCCGGCCTGGAGGACGTCCGCGTGCGGCGCATCAGCCTGGGCGGCGGCATCGTGATCGCCGCGACCAGAGCTCGAGCCCCGGCTCCGATCGCTCCGGCTCGCGATCCAAACGTCCGGGTGGGCGCGGGCTTCGGCGCAGATGTCCGCGACGCCTGAGCGCCCGGCCTTCTACGCGCTCGGCCGGGGCCTGCCCGGCGAAATCGTCACGCTGCTGCACCCGCCCTACACCGCCTGGCATCTGAGCTACTTCGCGATCGGCGCCGCGATCGCCCCGCACATGCATGTCAACCGCCTGCTCTGGGGCCTGGCGGCCTTCGCCCTGGCCGTCGGCGTCGCCGCGCACGCGCTCGACGAGCTGCACGACCATCCGTTGCACACGCGCCTGTCCGATCGCACGCTCATCGTGCTGGCCGGCGCCAGTCTGATCGGGGCGCTGGCGATCGGCGTCGCCGGCGTCCTGCACGTGTCCGTCGGCCTGGCCCCGTTCGTGCTCGCCGGCGCCCTGTTCGTGCCCGCCTACAACCTCGAGCTGGCCGGCGGGCGCTTTCACTCCGATCTCTGGTTCGCGCTCGCCTGGGGCGCCTTTCCCGCGCTCGTCGGCTACTTCGTCGAGGCCGAGCGCATCACCGTCGCGGGGCTCCTGGTGGCCGCCGCATGCTGCGCCACCAGCGTCGCGCAGCGACGCCTGAGCACGCCGGCCCGCGAGCTGCGCCGGCGCACGCGCTCGCTGCAGGGGGCCCGCACCCGCGCCGACGGCAGCAACGAACCGCTCACACGCGCCGCCCTGCTCGCGCCGCTCGACGGCGCCCTCGCCGCGCTCTCGGCCGCGATGGTCCTGCTCGCCTGCGCGCTCGTGCTCGCGCGTCTCGCGTGAGTGCCCTTCGTTTTCGAGAGCCCACGCGCGCGCGTGCGCGCGCGCGTGGGTTGGCGTTTGGATGGGACGAACACGGGCAGATTGCCTTCGGTGCGACACCGAGACGTGAGCCCCCGTCCCAGCATCGAGTGCGTTAGGCTTGCCGAGCATGGGTGAGCGCAGCCAGTACACGCCCGGGACCTTCTGCTGGGCGGACCTGACGACCACCGATCAGGAGGCTGCCAAGCGCTTCTACGGCGAGCTGCTCGGGTGGAGCGCCTTCGACGCCCCGGTCGGCGACGGCGCCTACTACTCGATCATGCGCCGCGACGACAAGAGCGTCGCGGCGATCGCCCCGCAGCCCGACGCGCAGCGCGAGGCCGGCGTGCCGCCCGTGTGGAACTCGTACGTGACCGTCACCGACGCCGACGCCGTGGCCGATCGCGCCAAGGAGCTCGGCGCAAACGTCCACGCCCCGCCGTTCGATGTGATGCAGGCCGGACGCATGGCGGTGATCCAGGACCCGCAGGGAGCCTTCTTCATGCTCTGGCAGCCGCGCGACATGCCAGGCGCGGCGCTCGTCAACGCCCCCGGCGCCCTCGTTTGGAACGAGCTCAGCTCACCCGACCTCGATGCCTCCAGCGCCTTCTACAGCAGCCTGTTCGGATGGACCGTCGCGCCGTTCGAGGCGAGCCCCGAACCGTACCTGTCGATCAAAAACGGCGACGCCAACAACGGCGGCATCCGTCCGCTCCCGCAGCCGGGGCCACCGCCCAACTGGCTCGTCTACTTCGGGATCGAGGATCTCGACGCCGCGCTCGCCAAGCTCGGCGAGCTCGGCGGCACCACGCACGCCGGCCCGATCGACATCCAGATCGCGCGCATCGCGGTCGTCGCTGACCCGCAGGGCGCCATGTTCGCGCTCTACGACGGCCAGCTCGAGCCCTAGGACGAGCCCTCGGTCGCCTGCGTGGGCCGGTCGGCGAGGTCGGCGCCAGTCGTGGTCGTCATCACCGCGGCGCTGTTTCCGGCCAGCACGCGGCGCACCAGTCGCGGCGTCAAGACTCGCGCCGCCGCCGTCAGCCAGTACGGTCGCGGCACGTACCGTTCGGCCCGGCGTTCGACTCCGGCCTGGAAGATCGCCTCCGCGGCCTGCTCGGGGGTCGACACCGCCCAACGCGTGAGGGCGCTTGCCGTGAGCTCTGCCTGAGGGAAGCCCTCGGTCGAGATGAACCCGGGCAGCACCAGGCCGACGTGCACGCCGTTCGTACGCTCCTCTGCCCACAGCGCATCCGACCAGCTCGCGAGCGCCGCCTTCGATGCGCTGTACGCGCCCGTCCCCGAGCGGGTCACGCGCGCCGCGGTGCTCGACACGTTGACGATCGCGCTCGGCGCCGACGCGCGCAACAACGGCAGCAGCGACTCGGTGAGCCGCACCTGCGCGTCGAAGTTGATCGCCATCGTACGCCGCACGTTCTCGTAGCCGCCGTCGGCGAACCGCCTGCGCCAGGCCGCACCCGCGTTGTTCACCAGCAGGTCCAGACGCCCGTACCGCTCGGCCACGTGCGCGCGGATCCGCTCAGGGGCCTCGTCGGCCACGAGATCCGCCGCCACCCAGCTCGTGCGCCTCGAGCCCAGTGCCTCCGCCAGGGCGCGCAGCCGCTCCTCGCGCCGTGCCACCAGCACGAGCGAGACGCCCGGCTCGCGCGCCAGCCGCTTCGCCGCAGCCTCACCGAGCCCGCTCGACGCGCCGGTCACGATCGCCGTCAGCGTTGGACCTGCCGCGCGTGCGCCGTTTTCGCCCATACGAGCAGCAGAGCTTACGCCTCCAGGATCCGCGCGCCCGCGCAGGGCGTCACCTCGCTCGCCCCGCCCGGCACGGCCACTCCGGGCGGCAGCAGGCCGAGCACGCTGCCGCCGAAGCCTCCGCCGAGCTGGCGCGCTCCGACGGCGCCCTCCCGCAGCATCCGCTCCACGGCGGCGTTCGTGGCCGGGGTCGTGATCTGGAAGTCGTCCCGCAGGCTGCGATGTGAGGCGTTCAAGAGCTCGCCCAGCGCCGGCATGTCGCCGGCCTGCAGCGCCGCCGCGGCCGCCAGCACGCGCTCGTTGTCGCCGAGCACGTGGCGCGCCCGTTCGCGAAGCGGCGCCGGCAACAACGCCACGCGCGCCGGGTCGGCGTCGCGCAGCGAGGCGACGCCCAGCTCCACGCAGGCCTGCGCGCATTCCGCGCGCCGCTCGTTGTAGCCCGAGCTCGCGTGCTCGCGCCGCTCCCCCGAGTCCAGCGTCGCGAGCTTCCAGCCGTTCAGCTGAAGCGGCACCTGCTCGACCGCCAGCGTGCGAAAGTCGAGCAGCATCGCTCTGTCACGCTCACCGTAAAGCGAGCTCAGCTGGTCCAGCAGCCCAGTCTGCGCTCCCGCCCACACGTTCTCGACACGCGAGCAGAGCTCCGCGAGCTCGGTGCGTCCGATCCGCTGCTGCCAGCTCGTCGGGCGCTCGCCATTGGACGGCACGCCGGACAGCGCCAGCAGCGCGAGCGCCAGCGACACCTCCAGCGCGGCCGACGAGGACACCCCCGAGCCACGCGGTATGTCGCCGCCGATCTCGAGGCTCGCCGCCGGCGGGCCGAGGCCCGCCTGCGTCAACTCGGACACCATCCCGCGCACGAACGCGCGCCAGCCAGACGCGCGGGCCGGGTTGCGCAACGGAAACTCGTCGCACTCACCGAAGTCCAGCGCACACGCGCGCATGCGCTCTGCCTGCTCTGAGCCGGGCGGCGCCGCCCGCCCGCGCACCGTGACGCCCTCGGCGATCGCGAACGCCAGGGCCAGGCCTTCGTTGTAATCGGTGTGCTCGCCGATCAGGCTCACCCGGCCGGGTGCGAACGCGCGCACGGGCCAGTCCGCGCCGTTGCTATCGCTGGCCATCGACCGCCCCGTTATCGCCGGCCTCGTTATCGCCGGCCTCGTTATCGCCGGCCTCGTTATCGCCGACCATCGACCCCGTCGCCGTCCGCCCGCTCGATCGCCGCGCGCAGCACCGGCGCCGACTCCTCGGGCAGCGTGTCGGAGATGAACGTGCCGGCTCCCTGCTCGGAGCCGGCGAGATACTTGAGCTTGGTCGCCGTGCGCAGCGGCGGATAGAACTCCACGTGCACATGTCCTCGAGCGCGCCCGTCGCTCGGCGCCTGGTGCACCGCCATGACGTACGGGAACGGGCGGTCGAACAGCGCGTCGTAGCCGCGCACGAGGGCCTGCAGGCCAGAAGCCAGGCCATCGAGCTCTCGCGGCTCGCAGTCGAGCAGGCTCGGCCGGTGTGTCCGCATCACCACATGCGCTTCATAGGCCCAGCGCGCGGCGAACGGGACGTACACCACGATCGCCTCGTTTTCGAACACCACGCGCACGCCGTCGTTCAGCTCGCGCGCCAGCAGCCGGCACTGCGCGCATCCACCAAGCCGCGCGTCGGCCTGCAACTCGTTGCCCGGCACCGGCGGCAGGAACGGATAGGCATAGATCTGTCCGTGAGGATGGTGCAGCGTAACGCCCACCTCGACGCCTCGGTTCTCGAACGCCATCACATACTCGACCTCGGCGTGCGCTCCCAGCTCCAGGTAACGGTGGCGCCACACCCACATCAGCGCGCGCGCGCGCGGGGGACTCAGCGTTCCCAGCGAGCCCTCGTGACCGTCGGTGTAGACCACGACCTCCGCCGCGCCGTGCGGTGCACGCAGCGCGGGAAAGCGGTTGTCGAACACCGCGATCTCGAAGTGCGCGAAGGGGATCTCGGTGGGAGCTCCGCCCGGCTGAGTCGGACACAGCGGGCAGTGGTCGGCCGGCGGCAGAAACGTCCGCTCCTGGCGGTCGATCGCATAGACGACCTGCTCGCCGCGCAGCTCGTCGAAGCGCTGCCCGGTTCGGGGACGCTCGCCTAAGCCGCGATCCGAGCGGTAGCCAGCCTCTGCCCCTTTCCGCAGCGAGTGTCTCCCGGTTTGGCCGCTCAGGCTCGGCTCAGTGGGGCCCGAACCGGCGCCCGGCTCACTCTCGGCAGCAGCGGCACCGTCGGCGACCCCATCGGCATCGCCGTCAGCGTCGGCATCGGCGCCAGCATCGGCGCGCGCGCGTGAGTACAGGATCAGCGCGCGACCGTCGTCTTTGACGTGGCGCGCCACCTCGAGCGGGCCGTAGAGCTCGCTCGGTCGGTTCGAGAGCTCCCGCGCCATCCGCCCACGGTATACCCGGACGTCGGCTCCGGCGGCCGCAATCTGCGGTGCCCGCGGTGTTTTGCGGCCCTGCCCGCGTCCAGATACTTGACTAGAACCGCGGATAGCGGGAAGGTAGATGGTGGGCGCCGGGTCGGCGCGGGAGAGGCCATAAGTCGTCTTGAGGAGGCGTACATGTCTGAGACAGATCTGGCCCACGAAGCGGTTGAGCGGCTCGATCACGGCGATCGGTCGCTGTTCGACCGCATGACCTTCGACCGGCGCGCGCTCCTGCGCCGCGCGGCGCTAACGGGCGTCGCGGCCGGTTCCGTGAGCACTCTGCTGAGCGCGTGCGGGTCGAGCGCGTCGAGCAGCAGCGGCTCGAGCTCGATCTTCGGCTCGCATCCCGAATACAAATTCGTCGTCGTCAACCACGTCACGACCAACTCGTTCTTCGTCCCCACCCAGTACGGCATCCAGGACGCCACCAAACTGCTCGGCTCGAGCTACGAGTGGACCGGCTCGGAAAGCGAAAACATCAGCCAGATGGTCAACGCCATCAACACCGCCGTCACCTCGGGCGCCCACGGGATCGCTGTGTCGCTGATCAGCAAGACCGCCTTCAACGCGCCGATCGAAAACGCGCTGAAGGCCGGAATCCCGGTCGTCGCCTACAACGCCGACGCCCCCTCTCCGCCCAACAAGCGCCTGGCCTACATCGGCCAGGACCTGAAACTGGCCGGCGAACTGATGGGCAAACGGATCGTCGCCGCCGTCGGCTCGGGCGACGTGGTCATCTTCACGGCCAGCGCGGGCTCGGCCAACCTGCAGCCGCGCCTGGAAGGCGCCGAAAGAGCGATCAGGGAATCGGGCGCGCCGATCAAACTCACCACGATCGTCACCGGCTCACTGGAATCGGGGCAGAAATCGGCGATCGAAGCCTACTGGACCGGCCATCCGACCACCAAGGGGATGTACGCCGTCGACGGCGGCGACACCGCGGAACTGGCCGGGGTGATGCAGAAGTTCGGATTGGCCGCAAAAGGCATCAAGGCCGGCGGCTTCGACCTCACCGAAAAAACCCAGAAACTGCTCCACGAAGGCTACATCGAATTCACGATCGACCAGCAGCCCTATCTGCAGGGCTTCCTGCCCGTCCTACAGCTGTTCCTGTGGCAGGTCTCCGGCTCGTTGACCGGCCCGGCCGAAGTCGACACGGGCCTGAAATTCATCAACAAAGAAACCGTCACTCCGTACGTGAACTCCAAGAGCCGCTTCGAGGGCACCTCCTCCGAACCCAAGGTCGTGCCGATCCCGGCGGGCACCCCGGCCTAGAGCTCGATGGGGAACACGCTGGTGTCGCGGGCGGCAAAGCCGCGCCGAGCTCCCGGGAAGGACCACTAGGCGATGGCGCAGGTGGCGGGCAAACCGGCCTCGCCCGGGACGCCCGGCACTCCGGCAGGAGACCCGGCGCACGCGCGCCGGGTCTCGTTGCCCAGCCGCCACGAGCTGTTCGAACGCGTGCTCTCGCTGCGCGAGGGCAGCATCATCGTCGTCACGCTGCTCGTGGCGATCTACTTCTCGCTGACCGCCAGCACCTTCCTCACCGGCTCCAGCTTCAAGGCGCTGCTGCCGTTCTTCGCCCCGTTCGCGATCCTCGCCGCGGGCGAGGTGTTCGTGATGATCCTCGGCGAGATCGACCTGTCGATCGGGGCGACATATCTGCTCGCGCCGTTCATCTACTACAAGCTCGCGGTCGCCGGAATTCCGCACGTACCGTGCGTGTTGATCGCGATGGCGTGCATCATGGTCGTCGGCTTCATCAACGGGTTCTTCACTGCGATCGTCGGCATCAGCTCGTTCGTGACCACGCTCGGCATGCTGTTCACGCTCGAGGGCCTTACGCTGATCATCTCCCACGGCGTGCCGGTCTCGATGCCGGGCGCCGAAGTGACGAGCACACAGGTCACCGTCCACCACGTGATCAACGGCGCGCACATCGTGCTCACCGAAACGGTCAACCACGTCTCGACGTTCGCAAAAATACTCGGCGAGGGCACCTACTCGGAGCTGATCTGGGCGATCGTGATCATCATCATCGGGCAGATCGTGCTGACGTTCACGCGCTGGGGCCTGTACACCGTCGCGGTCGGCTCGAACAGGCTCGCCGCCGGCGAGGCGGGCGTGCGCGTCCGTCTGGTCATCATCCGCAACTTCATCCTGTGCGCCGCCGCCGGCGGCTTCGTCGGGATCCTCGAGGCCGTGCGGGCCTCCGCGGTCGAGCCGGACGTCGCCGGGGCGAACGAAATCCTGTTCAAGGCGATCTCCGCGGCCGTGATCGGCGGCACGCTGCTCACCGGAGGGTCTGGAACCGTGGTCGGAGCCCTGATCGGCGCGCTGTTCCTGGGCATCCTCAACGAGGGCCTGATCCTCAAGGGCGTCAACGCCGACTACCAGCTGTTCTACCTGGGCCTGGCGATCATCCTGGCGATGACCATCAACGTGTACGTGCAGCGCGTACGCCGGGGCTCGCGCAGTGGCTGATCGGCCCGTCGTGCCGGCCGAGGCGATCGTCGGGCCGGTCTCGGCCCCCGATGACGTGCTGCGCGTCGAGCACATCGCCAAGCGCTTCGGCCCGGTCACGGCCCTGCGCGACGTCAACCTGCACCTACGCAAGGGCGAGGTGCTCGGACTGCTCGGCGACAACGGCGCCGGCAAGTCGACGCTGATCAAGATCATCTGCGGCTTTCAAAAGCAGGACTCCGGCCAGATGTTCCTGCACGGCCAGCCCTACCAGCCGAAAAGCGTCGACGACGCGCGCGCCCGTGGGATCGACACCGTCTATCAGGACCTCGCGCTGATCGACGAACTGTCCGTCTACCACAACCTCTCGCTGCGCCGCGAGAAGGTCCACCATCCTGTCCCGTTCCTGGCCAACCGCGAGATGAAGCGCGACGCGCGCCGCGCGCTCGATGAGATCGGCATCAACATTCCCCGCATCGACGTCTCGGTCGCCCGCCTGTCCGGCGGCCAGCGCCAGGCGATCGCCGTCGCCCGCACGGTCAACTCCGACGCCGACATCATCCTGCTCGACGAGCCGCTCGCCGCGATGGGCGCCAAAGAGGGCTCGATGATCCTCGACCTGGTCGCGCGCCTGAAGGCCGAGGGTCGCGTCTCGATCATCATGATCCTGCACAACTACGTGCACGTGCTGGAGGCCTGCGACCGCGTCAGCATGATCCAGGAGGGCGTGATCGCGCTCGACAAGCCCACCAGCGAGACCTCCGTCGACGAGCTCACGGAGATCGTCGTCAACGAGTACCGGCGGGCACGGATGGCCATGCACGCGGAAGAGCGCGCCGGCTGAGCGAGCGCGGCCGGCGCCGGCAGCGGAGCCCCCCGCCTGCACCAGGCCATGCGAACTGCGGACATACGGAGAACCACGGACTCTGACCGCGGCGGCGGCCGATACGATCACGCGGCGCCATGACGAACGACCTGGCCCGCTGGCAGTTCGCCACCACGAGCATCTACCACTTCCTGTTCGTGCCCGTGACGATTGGGCTGGCGTTTCTGGTCGCGCTGCTGCAGACCGCCTGGTATCGCAACGACAGGCCCGAGTACAAGCGTCTGACACGTTTCTTCGGGACGCTGCTGACGATCAACGTCGCCGTCGGCGTCGTCACCGGCCTGGTGCAGGAGTTCGAGTTCGGCATGAACTGGTCGATCTACTCGCGCTTCGTTGGCGACGTGTTCGGTGGCCCGCTGGCAATGGAGGGCCTGGCCGCGTTCTTCCTGGAGTCGACCTTCCTGGGGCTGTGGATATTCGGCTGGGACAGGCTCCCCAAGCGGGTTCACCTGGCGTGTATCTGGCTCGTGGCGGCGGGCTCGATGCTGTCCGCGCTGTTCATCCTGGTCGCCAACTCGTGGATGCAGCACCCGGTCGGCTATGTGATGAACAGCCACGGCCAGCCCGAACTGAACAACGTCGGGGCGCTGTTCACAAACCCGACCTTCCTGTGGGGATACGTGCACGTGCTGCTTGCCTCGTTGATCACCGGCGCGCTCGTGATGCTCGCGGTATCGGCGTGGCAGATCCGCAAGCAGCGCGACACCGAAGCCTTTGCGAACACGCTGCGAATCTCGGTGATCGTGCTGCTGCCGGTGATGCTCTTGCAGCTGTTCGTGGGCAACAAGCTGGGCGAAATCGAGACCAAATATCAGCCCGCCAAGATCGCCGCCGCCGAGGCGCAGTGGGAAAACTGCCAGCCGTGCTCGTTCTCGGCGTTCCAGATCGGCGGTGGCAAAAACGACAAGACACCCTCGCAGATCATCGAAATCCCGCACCTGCTGTCGGTGCTCGCGACCGGAACCTGGAACGGCGCCGTCGTCGGGCTGAACCAGCTGCAACGAGAAGACGAACAGAAATACGGCCCCGGCAACTACATACCCGACGTGTTCGTCCAGTACTGGTCGATGCGCGTGATGGCATATCTGGCCTCACTGATCCTGCTGCTCGCGCTGTGGGGCGGCTGGCTCGCGCACAGAGGGACGCTCGAGCGCTCGAAATGGTTTTTGCGGCTGTCGCTCTGGGCTGTCGTGACGCCCTTCGTGATGAACACGGCAGGATGGCTGTTGACCGAGAGCGGCCGCCAACCGTGGATCGTGCAGGGCCTGATGAAGACCGCCAACGCCAACTCCCCGTCGGTCACCGCCACCGACATCTGGATCAGCCTGATCGCGTTCCTGCTGATCTACCTGGCGCTCGGAGCGGCCGATCTCGTGCTGATGCTCCACTACGCACGCAAAGGGCTCGGTGACGATGAGGATGGCACGGCCGACTCCGGCGCGACCTCGACCCCGGCATTCAGTTACTAGGACCCCGTTCAATGCTTCACCTCGACACGTTGTGGTTCATCCTGATCGCGATCCTGTGGATCGGGTTCTTCGTGCTCGAGGGCTTTGACTTCGGCGTCGGCGTTCTTCACACGCTCGTCGGCAGGACCGAAGCCGAGCGCGCGACCGTGCTCGGCACGATCGGCCCGTGGTGGGACGGCAACGAGGTGTGGCTGATCGTGGCCGGCGCCGGCATGTTCGCGGCCTTCCCCGCCTGGTACGCGACGATGTTCTCGGCTCTGTACCTCGCGCTCCTGCTGGTGCTCGCGGCGCTGATGGCGCGCGGGGTGGCGTTCGAGTTCACGCGCAAACGCAGCGATCCGCGCTGGCGTCGCACCTGGATGTGGTGCACGACGATCGGCAGCCTGCTGATCCCGCTGCTGCTCGGCATCGGCCTCGGCGACCTGCTGACCGGCCTGCCGATCGACTCGAGCCACGACTTCACCGGCAACTTCTTCGACCTGCTCACCGGCTACGGCATCTGGACGGGCCTGACGCTGCTCGGGCTGTCGCTGCTGCACGGCGCCACGTTCCTGAAGCTGCGCACCAGCGGTCAGCTGCGCGAGCGTGCGCGCGCGCTGGCACGGCCGCTCGGATGGGTCGCGATCGCGCTGGTGCTCGGCTTCGTGATCTGGACGCGCGCCGTCGCCGGCGGCGCGGAAGTGCCCGATCCGGTCGAGATCCTGGCGATCCTCGCGGTCGTGTTCGCCGCCCGGCTGGCCGTGACCGATCACGACGGCTGGGCCTTCACGGCCTCGGCGATCGCGATCGCCGCGTGCGTCGGCTCGATCTTCATCGACCTGCACCCGAACGTGATGGTCTCTAGCACCAGCGCCGCATACAACCTGACGGTGAGCAACGCCGCGTCGGGACACTACGCGCTGACCGTCATGACGATCGTCACGCTGATCTTCCTGCCGCTCGTGCTGCTCTACCAGGGATGGTCCTTTCACGTGTTTCGCGGGCGGCTGAAAGAGCCGTCGGACGGGGCCGAGACGCCGGCAGCGGCCAGCGTCGCCCCGCCCGCGCCTCCGGCGGCCCCGCCGGCGTAAGGCACGATCGGATCCAGGCGTCGCCCGACTCGAGCTCCCGGCGTCCGGCGCGTGCGTGACACCCGGCAGCGGCGCCGCCGGCGAGCGGCGCGATCGGGTCTACGCGTTGCCCAGCTCGAGCTCCCGACCGCCCAGCTCGCGCTCCCGACGCCACATGCGCGCGTAGCTTCCGCCCGCGGCGATCAGCTCGGCATGGGATCCGCGCTCGCGCACCTGGCCGTGCTCGAGCACCAGCACCTCGTCGAAATCGACCAGGCCGGCCAATCGATGGGTGATCAGCAGCACGCCGCGCTCGTCGGCGTTCGCGAGCACGTCTGCGAGGATCGCATCGGCCGTCGCCACGTCCAGGTGCTCGACCGGCTCGTCGAGCACGAGCAGCGGAAAATCGGCCAGCAGCGCGCGCGCGATCGCGATGCGCTGGCGCTGGCCGCCGGAGACCCGCGCGCCGTGCTCGCCGAGCTCGGTGTCCAAGCCCAGCGGCAATCCCTGAGCCCAGTCGAGCAGCCGCACCCCGGCGAGGGCCGCGAGCAGCTGCTCGTCATCGGCGTTGCGCTGCGCCAAGCGCAGGTTCTCGGCAAGGGTGCTGTCGAAGATGTGCGCGTCCTGGGCCAACAGCCCGATCACGCGCCGGTAGGCATCGCCGTCGAGCTGGCTGATCTCGACGCCGTCGAGCGTCACCGAGCCGGTCTGGTACGGCAGGAAGCGGAGCAGCACGGCCGCCAGCGTCGACTTGCCGGCGCCGCTCGAGCCAACCACCGCCACGTGGCGGCCCGGGCCGAGGTCGAGGTCGACGTGCGCGAGCGCCGGTCGCGAGCGGCGCTCGGGATAGCTGCAGCCGAGATCGCGAACACACAGCCGGTACGACCCACGCGCGGGCGCGCGCGCGCGCGTGGGCTCGCTCACGAGGGGCTCGGCCTCGACCACCTCCCGTACCCGCGCGGCCGAACGCCGGACGCGCTGCAGCGTCTGCGTCGCGCCCGGAAGCCCCGCGACCAGCTCGAACGCGACCAGCGGAATCAGCGCCAGACCCGCCAGCAGCACGCCGTCCAGCCGCCCTGCCCTGACCGCCGCCACGCCGACGAGCAGCGAGCCCCATACCGCGAGTCCCGTGCAGGCGCTGGCCAAGCCCTGGCCCACGCCCGCCGTGCGCGCGCCCGCGGCCGCAATTTGCGTGAGCTCCGCGTCGGCCGCGCCCGCAGCGGACAGCTGCGCCGTCGTGGCCCCGTTCACGGCCAGCTCGGGAGCGCCCTGCACGAGATCGACCACCGCGGCGGTCAGGCGCGAGCGTGCCGCCGCCTGCCTAGTCTCGGCGCGCGCCGCCAGCACCCCCGTCAACCACGGCACGATCGTTGCCGCCAGCGCCAGCGCCACCAGGAGGATCAGCCCCGCCGCCGGCAGCATCCACCAGACGAGCGCGACGGTGCCGAGGCCGACGATCGCGGCGATCGCGAACGCGGGCACAACGCGCAGCAGCAGGTCCTGAAGCGAGTCGACATCGTGCACGAGCCGAGCCAGCAGGTCGCCGCTGCGAAACGCCGGCACCCCCAGCGGCGCCAGGAGCTCGAGCCGTTCGTAGACGCTCACGCGCACGTCGCGCAGCACGCGGAAGGCCGCGTCGTGGCCGACCAGCCGTTCGGCGTAGCGACACAGCCCGCGCGCCAGCGCAAAGAACTGGACACCGACGATCGCAAGCGCCACGGCCGACTCCTCGGGGCGCTGCGAGGAGCGTGAGATCAGCCACGCCGATGTCGCGATCAGGCCGATCGCCGCCGCGAGCGCGCACGCCCCCAGCAGCGTCGCCAGCCCAAGGCGCGCGGCCGCCGGGCGGGCGAAGCCCAGCGCGTGGGCCAGCGCCGTTCGAGATCGATCGCGTCGCTCTTGCCCGCCGCCGCGCGTGCGTTCCACGCGACCGGTCACAGCGACCGTCTCATGCCGCGACTCCCACCGGCTCGAGTGCGAGCACGCGATCGGCCAGCTCGATCAGCGCCGGACGATGCGCCACCAGCACGACCGTGCGACCGCGCGACAGGCGTCGCACGGCCTCGACCACCTCGCGCTCGGTCTGGCCGTCGAGGTTGGCGGTCGGCTCGTCGAGCAGCAACAGCGGCGTGTCGCGCAAGAACGCGCGCGCAAGCGCCAGACGCTGGCGCTCGCCCGCCGACAGACCGGCGCCCGCCTCGCCGAGCACGGTCTGCAGTCCGTCGGGAAGCTCGCGCACCGTGTCCGCAAGCCCCGCCGCGGAGAGCGCCGCCCAGACCTCCGCCTCGGGTGCCTCGCTGCGGCCCAGGCGCACGTTCTCGGCGATCGAGCAGGCAAACAGGTGCGGGCGCTGGGGCATCCACGAGAGCCGCGCCCGCCAAGCCGCCAGATCGAGATCGGCCAGCTCGACGGCCCCGATGCGCACCGATCCGGCCTCGGGCCGCAGCAGACCGAGCAGCACGTTCAAAATCGTGGACTTGCCACACCCGCTCGGCCCGACCAACGCGAGCACCTCGCCCGGCTCGATCGTGAGGGCCAGATCGTGCAGCGCCGGCTCGTCGCGATCGGGATAGCGCGCCTGCAGACCCGCGACCGTGATCGGCGCGGTCTCGAGATCCGGGACGTCTGTGCTCGTGCCGTGGGCCGATGGCGGACGATCGATGATCGCGAACATGCGACTCGCCGCAGCCATGCCCTCGGCGCTCGCATGGTAGTTGGCGCCGAGCTGTCGCAGGGGCAGATAGGCCTCGGGCGCCAGCACGAGCGCGAACAGCGCCGGCCGCAGGGTCATGTCGCCGTCCAGCAGGCGCAGCCCGATCGCGACCGCCACGAGCGCCACCGCGATCGTCGCCACCAGCTCGAGGATCAGCGAGGACAGAAACGTGATCCGCAGCGTTGCAAGCGCCGTGGTGCGATAACGGTCGGTGACCTCGCGGATCGCGGCGGCCTGGGCCTTGGCGCGACCGAACACCTTCAGCGTCGGCAGTCCCGCCACGACATCGAGGAAATGACCGGCCAGCCGGCTCAGCGCGCCGAGCTGGCGATCCATGTGCTCGCGTGTCGTAGCGCCCACGAGCGCCATGAACAGGGGGATCAGCGGGATCGTCGCCGCGATGATCAGCGCCGAGATCCAGTCACGGGTCAGAACGGCCGCGATCACGATCAGCGGCACGATCACCGCCAGCAGCAGCTGCGGCAGATACAGCGAGAAGTAGCCGTCGAGCGCGTCGATGCCGCGACTAGCGAGGATCGCCAGCTCGCCGCTGCGCTGCTCCCGCGAGCTGTCCAGTCCCAGGTCGGCGACTCGCGCCAGCAGCTCGCCACGCAGCTCGGACTTGGCCCGAGCCGAGGACCGTGCGGCCGCGAGCTCGGCCCCCCACGCGAGCGCCGCGCGCGCCAGCAGCACGCCGAGCAGCGCCAGTAGGGGGGCGCGCAGCTCGGCCACGCTCTCGGAGTCGGTGAAGGCGCCCGCCACCACATCCGCCAACAGCCAAGCCTGAGCCACGATCAGCAGCGCGCCGAGCACGCCGAGCGCGACCGACAGGAGCAGAAAGCTCCGCGTTGCGCGCGCATAACGCAGCAGCCGCTCGTCGATCGCCCGCACGCGCAGATCATGAACCAATCGTCAGGCCCCGCGCATCGGCCCAGCGCAACACCTTGCTCAACCCAGCGCAACCCCTTGCCCAACCCAGCGCAACGCCTTACACCACCGTGGCGTCGCGGCGCTTGGAGGCAAGGGCGACGGCCGAGGGTGGGCCGTCGCCCCCACCGGATCGCTCAGCACCGGAGGGAGACCTGGTGCTAGGCGGCTTGCGCTGCCGATGCGCCGGTGGCACCTGCGCCAAACCATGATCGGGCCTCGCCGCTTTCGACGAATCCGCGGGCCCTACTCAACTGTCAGGTGGGTTTCCCGCAACCGGCCCGCCTAACATGGGTATCCGTGTCATGGTGCGTTTAGGCCCATACGTGCCGATGGTGCTGGCGGCATTGACGCTCACGGCCTGCGGCTCGACGTCGAAAGGCACCGGCAGCGCCACCACGGCCGGCACGCCGAGCACCTCCGGCTCGACGGCGAGGACGGTGTCTTCCGCGAGCACGCACGCAGCCGCCACGACGACGGCCGGCTCGAGCTCGTTGAGCGCGCCCAACGTCGTCACGGGGGCCGCCGGCGAGGTGAGCGCGACGATGCACGTGGCCGGCCACCATCCGCAGGTCAACCGGTCGTGGCCGTTGAGCTTCATCGTGACCGCGGCAGGTGCGCCTGCGCGCGCGACCGTGAGCTACGAGTACCTGTTCGGAGGACAGGTGGTGGCGCGACGCTCTCACTACACGTTCAACGGGCACTTCTCGGACACGTTCCTGTGGCCGGGAGAGGCGGTCGGCTATCCGCTGACGTTTCGCGCCGTCGTCGTCTCCGGAAAGGCCACCGTGAACCTCGACTACGCGGTCCAGGTGGTGCGATGAGGGTCCAGGTCGTGCGATGAGCAACCCAACCGGAGCCGAGGTGGTCGTTGACTCCGTCGCCAAGTCGTTCGGCAAGGTCAGCGCCCTGCGCGGCGTGTCGCTTCGGATCGCGCCCAGCGAGGCGGTCCTGATCACCGGCCGCTCGGGCTCCGGCAAGAGCACCCTGCTGGCCTTGATCGGCGGGCTCGAAGACCCCGACGCCGGCCGCGTGCTGATCGACGGGCGCGCCATCTGGAGTCAGCCCCACCCGGCGCACCTGCGCCGCGAGCTGGTCGGCTTCGTGTTTCAGCGCCATCTGCTGCTCGAGGCCCTGTCGGCCCGCGCCAACGTCGAAGTCCCGCTGATCGGCACGGGCGCGCGCGCGCGCGAGCGCCGGCGCCGCTCGCTGGAACTGCTCGGCGAGGTCGGGCTGGCCGACCGCGCCGAGCATCTGCCCTCGCAGCTCTCCGGGGGGGAGCGTCAGCGCGTGGCGGTGGCGCGCGCGCTGGCCAACGAGCCGCGCCTGCTGCTCGCCGACGAGCCCACCGGGGCGCTCGACTCGGGGACCTCCGAGCGTATCCTCGACCTGATCTTCGGCCTGCGTGACCGGCTCGGGATGACGATGGTGGTGGTCAGCTACGACCCTGCCATCGGGGCGCGCGCCGACCGCACCGTGACGCTGATCGACGGTCAGATCGTCAGCGAGCTGAGCACCGGTGAGCCCGGCAGCGAGCCTGCTGAGCGCCGCGAGCCCGTCGGCAGTGCCGGCGATTCGGCTGACCGACCCGGCGGCCGAGTCGCGGACGGGCGCGAGCTGCCCGCCCGACCATCCGCCGTTTCGACCTGCCGTTGAGCGGCGCGCGATGGTCGCGATCATCTTCACCAACCTCGTGCGTCGCCGCTCACGGACCGTCTTCACGGCCGCCGGCATCGCTCTCGGTGTGGCCACGATCGTCGCCCTGCTGGCGTTCACGCGGGGTCTCAACCAGACCGCTGCCGGCTTCGTGCACCTCGGGGGCTCGGGGCTCGGCGTCTTCCAGGCGAACGTCTCGGACCCGACCGCTTCGATCCTGCCCGAATCGACGGTGGCTCGCCTGCAGGCGCGACCTTACGTGGCGCGCGCCACGCCGCTGCTGCTGATGGTCGAAGCCGTCAAGCACGAACCGGCCGCGGTGGCGTTCGGGGTCGATCCCCACGGCTTCTTTGCACAGGGGCTCGTGATTCTCGACGGCGGCAAGCCGCGCTCATGGCAAACCGAAGTCCTCGTGGGCGACCGGCTGGCGGCGCAACTGCATCTCACGCCGGGCGCCGTGCTCACGCTGAAAGGCCACCCGTACCGGGTTGCGGGCGTCTATCACTCGGGGATCCTGTTCGAGGACTCCGGAGCCGTGCTCTCGATCGCGCAGGCCCGGCTCCTCACGGGCGAGCCGCGCGAGCAGACCGACGTCGCGATCCAGCTCGCGCCCGGCAGGCGCGCCAGCACGGTGGCGCGCGAGATCGAACGCGACTTCCCCGGGACCCAGGTCATCAGCGATCCCCAGCAGGCGCTGCGCGCGGGCGCCAACGGGACGCTGATCTCGAAGGCGGTGCTCGTGATCGTCGTGATCGCGCTGATCGTCGGGGCGATCAGCGTGACCAACACGATGGCGATGTCGATCATCGAACGTCAGGGCGAGCTCGGCCTGTTGAGCACCGTCGGCTGGTCGCCACTGCGGGTGGCGGCGCTGATCTTCGGGGAGGGCATCGCCGTGAGCGTGCTCGGGGCCGCCGTCGGGCTGCTGTTCGGGGTGATCGGCGGCGATCTGCTCGTGCGCGCGCTCGGGGCCGGCGCGTACATCACGCCGTCGGTCACCGCCTGGGGTCTCGGGCGCGGGCTGCTCGTGGGCGTCGCGATCGGGGTGCTCGGGGGCATCTACCCGGCATGGCGGGTCACGCGCATGAAGCCGCTGAAGGCGCTCTCGGGGACGTAGGCACCCGCACTGCGCTGCCCGGGCGAGAGGCCGCGGCCTCGAGAGACGCCGGTGCGGTGTGCTGGCGCCCAGGGCGGTCCGCTGGTGTGAGGCTCGGCGCGCATCGCGGCGCCGAAACCCGAAAGTCAGACGCGCGGGCCGTTGCGGCGTTCGGAGAGGTATTCCTTGTTCTGCTGGCGCTCGCCGTTGACCTGCACGAAGATCAGCATCATGATCACGCCGACCAGCACGCCGATCCCACCGAACACGGCGATCAGGCCGAAGGTCTTGCTGAACGCCTCGCTCGCGGCTAGCAGGGGAAGCATCTGGGCGCAGCCTACCAGCCGCGCGAACGTCGGTGTAGCCTAGATCTGCACCAGCGAGAACCGCTGGAGAGGTGCCGGAGCGGTTGAACGGGCGCGACTGGAAATCGCGTAACGGGGGTTGACCTCGTTCGAGGGTTCGAATCCCTCCCTCTCCGTCGATGGCGATGCCGTCCGCCTGATCGCGCGCGGGTCGGCGGGGCCGACGGCGTACGGACGTTACGCGGTCGAAACGATCTGGCGACGGCTGCGCGGCGCCCGCGGCGCGACGATCCCGCCCCAGTCGCCGTCCTCGATCCGCGCCGGCTCGGTGCTGTCGAGGAACGCGCCGAGCGCCGCGGCGAGACCCTGCGGATCTTCGAGATGGGGGAAGTGCGCGGCCCGAGGGAGCGTCTCGAAGCGGCTGCCGGGCGCCGCGCGGTGCGCGCCCAACCCGTGCGCGAGCGGGATCGTGTTGTCGCGCTCGCCCCAAACGATCAGGGTCGGCATGCCGGCGAGCAGGTACAGGCGATCCTGAGCGCTCACACGCTGCCCCTGCATGTCGATAACGGCGCGCAGCGTATGCAGGAACGCCTTGCGAGCCCCGGGCTGCTCGAGCGGTTGCAGCGCGCGCACGATCGCCTGCACGTAGATCCCCTGGCGCGAGCCAGACTCGCGCATGCGGTCGCCGACCAGGCGCAGCGTCGACAGCAGGCGGGGGTGCCCGGCGAGCGACAAGAGCGCGGCGGCCCCGGGCAGCGTGGCGCTGCGCAGCAGCGGGCTCACCTCGCGGCCGAGTCCGCCGCTGGACACGAGCACCAGCCGCTCCGTGCGCTGCGGGAACTGGTAGAAGAACTGCATCGCCACGCCTCCGCCGAGCGAGTGCCCGACGATCGTCGCGCGCTCGACGCCGAGCACCGCCAGCAGGTCGCGGATGCTGGTTGCGTGCGCGCCGAGCGAGTAGTCCCCGCGTGGCGTCGCGGAGTCGCCGTGGCCGATCAGGTCGGGCGCGATCACCGTGTAGCGGTCGGCCAGCGCAAGCGCCACCGAGCGCCAGTGGCGCGAGGAGTTGAGCATCCCGTGAATCAACACCACGGCCGGTCCGCTGCCGGCCATGTGGTAGATCACGCGGTGCCCGTGCAGGTGCATCTGCCAGGCCTCGAACTCTTCGATGCCCGCCGCGCTCGTGACGTCCTCGGCTTCGATGCGCCCGTCGCGGCGGTCCGCGCAGTCCGTGCGGTCGCTGGCAGAGACTTCGTGGCCGTATCTGGGGTTCGGTTCGGAGCTCATCGGCGGCTGAGCGCGCAAGCCTACGCCGATCGCCAGCGGCATCGCGCCTGCGACAGCCGACTCTTGCCCCCGGCCGTCTAGACTTGGCCGTCCCGCGCCAGTAGCTCAGCTGGATAGAGCGTCGGTCTACGGAACCGAAGGTCAGGGGTTCGAATCCCTTCTGGCGCGTCGCAAAATTCCTGGAAATCAAGCATTTCGGAAATTGACGTTTCTAACGCGAACGTCAAATATGTCCCAAATATGTCCCGAGAAGTTGCTAGACTCGGGCCATGTCGCACCCACTTCGTGCCTCGCGCGCAGCCCCTCAGGCGCCCGCCGGGATCGCCGCGAACGTGCCAGCCCAACCCCCGAGCGGCCACGTCTTCCGCGTGGAACGCAAACGCCGTCCCGCCTGGTACGCCAAGTACCGCCTCCCCGACGGACGCCAGGTCCAGCGCAAGATCGGGCCCGCCTGGAGCGAGCGCGGCCGCCCGCCCACCGGCTACTACACAAAGCGCTTGGCGGAGGACTGGCTGCGCGACACGCTCGACCAGGCGCGCCGCGGCACGCTGCCGGGGATGGTGCGCACCGGCGCGACGTTCGCCGACGCCGCCGACGAGTTCCTGCGCTACGCCGCCGATGACCGCGCCCTGAAGCCCTCGACGCTGCGCGGCTACCGCTCGATCATCGACGCCTACCTGCGCCCCGCGTTCGGCGACCGGCAGTTGGAGGACATCTCTGCGGCCGAGGTCGAGCGCTGGCGCTCGCAGCTGAGCGGGGTGGGCCGCCGACGCCCGCAGCGCGCTGCTTCGCAGACGTCCGAGCGCCAGCCGCTCTCGCCGGGCGACAAGCCCAGCCTGCTGTCGAACCACAGCAAGAACCGCATCGTCGTGCTGCTGCACGGGATCTTCGCGCACGCCTGCAAGGCCTACGGACTGCCGGTGAATCCGGTCGCGGCTGTCGAGCGCCACCCCGTCAGGCTCGCCGGCGACATCGAGGTGTTCAGCCCCGAGGAGGTGTGGGCGCTGGTGCGGGCCGCCGCCTCCGGGCAGGACGGCGCGATCTATCTGACGGCCGCGTTCACGGGCCTGCGCCGCGGCGAGCTGCTCGCGCTGCGCTGGCGCGACCTCGACTTCGCCGGCTCGCTCGTGCGGGTCCGCGCGAGCTACGCGGGCGGGGCGCTGACCACGCCCAAGTCGGGCAAGGTGCGCTCGGTGCCGCTGGCGCCAGAAGTCGCAGAGGCGTTGGCGACGCTCGCAACGCGCGAGCGCTTCACCGGCGACGATGACCTCGTGTTCGTCGGCGAGGCCGGCTCATACCTCGACGGCTCGGCGCTCAGGCGCCGGTACAAGCAGGCGCTCGCCAAGGCCGGGCTGCGGCCGCTTCGCTTCCACGACCTGCGCCACACCTTCGGCACGCGCATGATCGCCAAGGCTGACATCCGTCGTGTGCAGGAGTGGATGGGCCACGCGGATGTCCAGACGACTATGCGCTACCTGCACTATGCGCCGCGCAGCGAGGACGCGCGACTGGTGGCGGAGGCTTTCCGTCCGGAAAGCCCCAACCAGAACACGGCGGAACCGCGCGCGGCCTCCGACGCTGATGAGCAGCGGTAGTCGCTCCAGCCTGGCGTACACTGGTGCCGGAGTGCCTCGGTCCACGCGTCGCCAGTCGCCACATGAGCTTGTGGACTTCGCGCGTCCGCCAGTCGCGGAGGTTGTGTTGGCGGCCCAGTTCCCGGCCGACACGATCGATCTTGAGGTCTACGGCCGCTTCGCTGGCGCAGTCCGCGGCGCTCTGCCTCGCCGATCCCGTCAGACGGTCGTCCCTCGCAACGAGGAGACGTTCGACGGGCGACAGGCCCAAGCTTCATTCGAGATCCGCCTGGAGGGCCCAACCGATCTTCCCCGGATCATGTTCGAAAGCGAGAGTCGTGTTGAAGTCGTGCAGTTGCAACCTCACCGCCTGACAGTCAACTGGCGCGAAGCTATACCAGGAGAGCCGTACCCCCGCTACAAAGCGGTGCGGAAACGCTTCAGGGATCTGCTCAAGCTCCTGTTTGATGCCCTCGATGAGGTCGGCCAACCGCACCCAGTCGAGCTGTCGGAAGTAACGTACGTCAATCCGGTCGAATACCCCGACAACGCAGCCGATGACTCGGTTACGACGCATCCAGATCTGGCGAACATCATCAACCGCGTCAAGAAGCGACCGGCTTCCGCCTTCCTTCCCGAGGCGGAGGACGCCGTCCTGCACGTGCGGTGGCGGATACCGGACAAAACCGGAGCGCCCGTCGGGCGGCTGCACCTGTCCGTTGAGCCCGGCCTCAGGCCGTCGCGCGTGAAGTCGCCGACCCTGACGCTGGCGGACGTGGCGCCACCAGAGCTGACGCCGATATATCTTGTCCAACTGATGGCGCGGGTAATGCCCGGGAGCGATACTGTCGATAGCACGATGAAAGCACTTGATCTGGGGCACGAATGGGTCGTGCTGGGCTTCGAGGATCTAACGACGCCCGAGATGCATGAGTACTGGGGCTTGCGGAAGGGGAAGGAGAGGGGATCGCCATGAATACGGCAGCCGACATGTCCACCTTGTACTGGGCGCTGACCGACGAACCGAGATCGCGTACGGCGCGAGCCATTGCGGTAGTACGCCGTGGGTATGAGCCGCTCCCGCAGTGGTTGGTCCCAGTTGCCGACCGGATCGCGGAGCTCGCCGAACTCGACACCGTCAACCGCGCCGTTGAGCGTCCGCTGAACATCGAGGACGTGCTCGACACGCTTAGTTTTCTGAAACGCGTGATGCGCGAGGACACGCGCCTGCCGTGGATCGGAAGGCTGACGAGTGGAGGAGTCGAGCTGGCTTGGAAGCACGGTGACGTAGAAGTCGAGGCCGTTTTCGATCGGCTACGGGGCGACCGTGAACTGCTCGTCTCCGTCGGAGATCGCGATTGGGACGCTCCGGCCGACAAGGGAGACTCGCTGTTTGCGAGCGTCGTTGATCGGTTGTCGAACTCGTACATTGAGCACGCCTGCGGAGCGTCCCCAGCAGTTGCCTGCGCTTGACGCGCCGGTGGACGACGACACCCTGGTCTACCGGCTCGTGCCGGTCGACTCATGTGATGCTGTTGGCGGCCGTTGGCAGTTCCAAAGTGGGGCGTTCGACAACTCGACGCCAGTCCGGGACGACGAACGCGACGACGAGATGTCCGTGGTCCTTGGTGACACGTTGGAGGCGCTCAACCGGATCCCCGAGCGCTTGCCGATCGAGACCCCGTGCTCGGATGAGCCGGAGCGTTGGGGTGTGGCGAAGCTCAACACTGGCTTTCTTCGGAATGAAGTCGCCCAGGACATCGTGAGAAGCCCGAAAGACGATGAGCTGGCCCACGGTGACGTTCGCGGGGCGAAGAACCCAAAGCGGCGAAAAAAGCTGAAGAAGCATGCCGAGTGGGTGGTCGAACCTCGGCTCCCCGCCCGAGGTAGCGTCTAAATGACTTGTTGCTCAGGCCCGAATTCGATCGGCGCGATGGACTCGTCACGCTTCAGCTCGAAGACGATTCATCCCGCCCCGGTCGCTCGAGCAAGCGGACCAACTGATCAGCCCGCCATGCGCCGAGCCTGCGCTACTCGCCGCGACCGCCGCGAAGCGCTGCTGCGCCGCGGCACAGATCGCGCTGACCTTCGAGGATCTCCGTCTTCACCCACCCGCCCACGCGCGCTGGGTCGGTGCTAGCCGGCCACTTGCCGATTATCGCCGCCGAGTAACGGCCGGCTGATCGGCACTGCTCACATCCTGTCAACGGCCCCGTCGTTCGCGCTGCCGGCTGGGTCGGCGGCGGGGGGCTGCGTGTCCAGCAGCACCGACGAAGGAGAGCCGTGACATGGACACGACAGCAGGCGGGCGCGCAAGGCGCAACCGCCAACACATCGACCCATTCCAGCTTGCCGGCCGCCAGAACCTTCCTTCAAACCGGGCGTCAGCGCCCGCACCCAGGGCAAGACCAGCAAGCGGACGGCGCGAGCCTCGGCCTGACGTTCAAGTCCAAGACCGGTGAAGCGCACGTCGCCAAGACGATCCTCACGATCCCCCCGCCGCGCCTCACCACGATCCAGAAAGCCTGCGTCGCCACGACCTTCGAAAGCGAACCCGGCGAGCTGTCCGCAAGGCTCGGACATCGGCACCGCCACGGTGCACACCCCCGTGCTCAAAGCGCCGCTCACCGGCCCGATCTACCCGGTCCGCATGGCAGCGCCGCCTGGCCTGACGCCGAGCTCGTGCTGCAAGGCGAACCCATCTCCGTGATCCTCGACGGGAAGACCGCGATCAAGAAGGGCGTCACCACCAGCAGCTTCCTATCGGTTCCCGACGCGCCGTTTGAAAGCGTCGAAGCCACCCTCCCCGAGGGGCCGCACTCCGCGCTGACGACCAATCTTCCGCTGAAGGACCACTACAGCTTGTGCGGCCAGTACCTCACGATCCCCACTCAGCTGGGCGGTCAAAAAACAGTGACCGCGGTCAACGAGAGCGTCAACGTTGCCGTCCAGGGCTGCCGCGCGGTCAAGGCCAGCAAAGCCAGACGCCTCACCCCCAAGCAGAAGCTCGGCCGCGCACTCACGGCCTGCCGCAAGCGCCACAGACACTCCAGCGCCCAGCGCGCCAGCTGCATGCGCCGGGCGTGCAGGCGCTACCCGTCTAAGAGCAGGTCGTTCGAAGCGGCGAGCGCCCACGACCTGAAGGCTTAGACGCCTTTCGGCTCGGCACGAGAGGCCAGCCCGGACGATCAGACCGCCCTGGCGCCCACTCCCGGCGACTCGTGTGGGACGCGTGTGGGACATGGGACGAAAACCCCGGTCCTGATGCGGGATTACGCCCGGGCCCGCGACTTCCCCAGACGGGGGTCGCTGCCCTCGGCGACGACCTCGACGATCGCGGCGATGAGTCGCTGGCGCAGAGCGTCGGTTCCTTCGGAAGTCCCGTGGCGGCGGGAGCGCGAGCGGAGTTGGGTATGGCTGGAAAAGCGCTCAGCCATGCGGTTGATGTGGATCCCGTCCCCCATGATGCTCCCTCGTTTTCCCTCCGTCGTCCCTCTCGCTGATCCCTCTCGCGCCGCTTGCCCCGGGGTCCGGAGCTGTGGGCGGCGTGTGGGAAAAGGAGAACACAAGGGGCCAACTTTGTCAAGGGGTCCTGAAAAATAAGGCTCTGAGAGGCGAGTGACCCCCGTCTGGGGAAGTCGGTGGCTACGCGCGCAGGGGTTTCCGAGAGCGTTTTCGCCGAGATCTTCCCCACCGTCGAGGAGTGTCTCTGGGCGGCGTTCGAGGAGGGTGTGAAGCGGCTGTCGCGGGCCGTCGACGAGGCGGCCAGACGTGAGAGCTGTTGGCTCGACAGGCTGCGAGCGGGTCTGGTGGCGTTCCTGGGGTTCCTGGACGACGAGCCCGCGTGGGCGCGCCTGCTGGTCCTGGATTCGCCGCTCGCGGATGGGCTGGCCGTTTCGCGCTGCCAGCTGCGCGTGCTGGGCGTCTTGACATCGCTGTTGGACGACGGCGTGTCGCAAGCCGGCGGCGAGCGCGTGCTCGAACCGTCCCTGACTTCGGAGTTCGTCGCCGGCGGAGCTGTCTCGGTGATTCGCGCGCAGATGCTGAAGTGTGACCGGACGCTGCTGGTGGCACTGGCGCCGTCGTTGATGTCGTTCATGGTCAGGCCGTATCTCGGGCAGGTCGCGGCGAGCAGCGAGCTCGAGGGCCGGCCGTCGGCGAGCGGCGCCGCGAGCGGCGCGGAGCTCGCGCGCTCGCGAGAGGCCGAGCTTTCACGGGCAGCATCGCTGCCGATCCGTGTCACCCATCGCACGACGATGGCGCTGCGCGCGATCGCGCAGGCTCCCTACTCGAACAACCGCGAGATCGCCGAGGCGGCGGGGCTCACCGACGAGGGGCAGACCTCGAAGCTGCTCGCGCGGCTCGAGCGCCAGGGCGTGATCGAGAACGTCGGGGCCGGCGCGGCGCGCGGCGAACCAAACGCGTGGCTGCTGACGGCCTCCGGCCAGCGCGCGCTGGCGTTGATCGGGGATATCGACGCCCTCCGAGGCAGAGGCTCGGGGATCAGGGGCGAGGCGTGAAACGCGCGCCCGAAAGCTTTGCGGCGAACGGTCGTGTGCTACGCACGCTGCGCGCCGTTGAGGACGGGTCGGCGCATGGGCGGGCGTTCGCGAGAACGTGCTCGTGCGGCGCCGGCCTGCCGCTGCAAGCGATCGGTTTCGAGGGTCGCCGACGAGGGGACTCGTGGAGCCGGTCGATTATCACCGAGAGGAAAAGGAGTAGTGGAAAAGTGAGACACGTAAGGATGCTCGGGATAGGCTTGGTTGTGATGCTGCTTGGAGCGGCATTCGCCAGTAGTACCGCCTTGGCCAACCGATCACAAGGGCCTGGGGCTGAAAAGTTCAACCTAAAGTGGTCGAAATTTCGTCATTGTCCCGTTTTCGAAATATCCGCATCGGATAAGTGCTTTTACGCCGAAACTAATCCGGAAAAGAAAGGCGGATACTATTCCGTCGGACCGATCGTCGTGAATGTGACTAAGTCGATCAGCTTGCAGGGCGGTCTAACTGAAGCTAATGAAGAAACCAATCTGGCTGAAGTGATCGCGCCGACCGATGGTGCGGCGGTGATCGCACCGGTCGCTGAGAAGGTCCCCGGAGAACCGCTCGGAAGCGTGAGCGAAGCCGAAATGAACGAAGCCGCGTGGCCACAGGCACTACGGGAAAGCTACGAAGAAGCTAAAAAACACCACCTGCTCAAGGAAGGCAAGACGACTGAGATCATTGAACCGGCAGGGAATGACACCGATTATGCCAGTACATTTAACCTCCTCCTTGGAGAAGGCAGCGCGATTGAAGCGAATGTCCAGATAACGGGCAAAAACGCGTGGCTCGAAGCGTTGGGTGGCAACTGTCAGATCGGCTCTGAAGCGGACCCGATCGTACAACACCTAACCTCGGGCGAAAGCGTGTCGCCACTAACTGGGGAAGTTCTAAAAGGTAACCCCGGTTATCCCGCAGTCTGGGACAACGACGAACTCGTAAGCGACACCGAAACGGAACTGGTGGACAACACCTATTCTGTACCGGGTGCGGAACACTGTGGTGGTTCGGCAAACGAAGCATATCTCGATCCTGTTGTTGATCATGCTTTCGGAATCCCTGCAGTCGCGGGCGCGAGTAAGACACTGCTGATCGGCCAGCTCTTCCAGGCGACGAGAGACAGCACAATTACTCACTACTTCTAGTCACGGACGCTGGAGGCAGTTCGACGGTTCTGTCTTGCGTCTAAGCGTGACGCTTTTGGTCAAGGCCGACAAGAGCGTCACGCGCTCAAGCAATTCAAGCGAAAGAGGGATCGGAAAATGTCACAAATACTTGCTTGCCGGTCGAGGTGGCTCGCCGCTTGCCTTGTGCTCGCATTGTCGAGCGTGGCGGGATGGACAGCGAGCGCGTGGGCGACGGCGCCGGAATACGGCCGGTGTTTGAAAGCGGAAAAGGTCGGTACGGAATACAAGGGCGAGTTCAAGGACAGCAAGTGCACCAAGGAAGTCCCGGGATCGGAACGCGCCAAGAAGGGCAAGTACGAATGGCTTCCAGGCACGCCGCCAAACACGAAAATGACGACCAGCGGCGGCAAAGGGACGCTCGAAACGGTGGGAAAACTCGGAGTCTCCTGCACAACCGAGACGAGCGTTGGTGAATTCAGCGGCACCAAAGAAGCCAAGAACATCGTCGTTACGTTCAATGGCTGTGAATCGGGGGGAATTTCCTGTAGTACGGCCGGCTCTGCACGGGGCGAACTGGTCACGAAATCGCTGGAAGGCGTGATCGGCTGGGAGAACAAAGCGAAAAAAGAGGTCGCGTTCGATCTGTACCCGGAAGGCAAAACGGGCCTGTTCATCGAATTCGCGTGCAGCGCGTTGACGTTCGCGGTGCGCGGTTCGGTGCTGGTGCCGTTGAAGCCGGTGGACAAGATGCTGGCGAGCATGACGTTGAAGTACAAGGCGAGCAAAGGCGTGCAGCAACTGACGCACTTCGAAGGCGGTGCGGAAGACATCCTGGAAACGAGCCACAAGGGCTTGCCGTATGAACAGTCAGGACAGACCATAACGACGGTATTGACCAACGGGGAAAAGGAAAAACCGGAAAAGCTGGAGCTGAACGCGGTCGTTTGAGACGGCTTGGACGTCTCGGGCGCCGGAGCTTTGACGGTATGCGTGGGATCTGCACAGGGTGGGTCCCGCGCGAGCCGTCACACACCGGCGGCGGCGAGGCGCGGCGGTGAGTGTGGTGTTCAAAGCAATGCTGTCGAGGAAGCGCTGTGAGATGTACAGACGGGCTCGTCGCCGACGAGCAGCGCTGGTAGTTTGCGCAGCGCTGCTGGGTGTGGGTGCGTTGGCGGCGGGGCCGGCGTGGTCGTTGCCGGTGCGCGGTCACGTGTTCGGGTTCGCGTTTCGCGGCTCGGACGAAGGCGCGTTGTCGGGTCCGGCGCAGGTGGCGGTGGATGAAGCGTCGGGGGAAGTGTATGTGGTCGAGCCGGCGCTGGAACGGGTGGTGCGGTTCGTGCCGTCGGGCGGGTCCTATGAAGCGGCGACGGTCTGGAAGGTGCCCTCGGCGGGCGCGATCGCGGTTGATAACTCGGGGAGCGAAGGGGATCCGTCGGCGGGCGATGTGTATGTGGCGGGCGCGAGCGAAGCCGGTGTCGAAGCCGGCGAACGGGATCTGATTTACAAGTTCACGCCGACGGGTGAACGTTTGCTGCGCAAGGGCGTGTTCAAAGCCCATGTTCATGGTGAACCGGTGGAACTGGAACTGGAAGGCATTCGCGGGTTGAGCGTCGATGCGAGCGGCCGGTTGTGGGCTTATTGGGAAGAATCGGGTGAGCTCAGCGCGTTCAGCGACGCGGCGAACATGGGCTGGCTGGCGGAACTGACGCCGGAAGGGTTCGAAGGCGTGTGGGATCTGCTGGAAGAGTGCTCGGCGGGGGAAGCGTTCGCGGCGGATGGGTCCGGGAGCGTGTTCTACACGGGCTTCGAACGCGAGAACGCCGAAGAAGAATGTCCCGGCGAAGACGAAGAAGCCCCCGATGCGCGGGTCCTAGCGAAGCTGGAGCTGTCCTCGCAGACGCTGGCCAGGAGCGAAATGGATCGCCAGAACACGACCGGGGTGGCCGTGGAAGCGCGCACGGGCACCGTCTACCTGGACAACGGGACCGACGTGGCCTCGTATACGTCCTCGGGCGCCTTCGTGCAGCGATTCGGGGAAGCGCGGTTGTCAGGTGCGAGCGGCGTGGCGGTCGACGCGAAGACCGGCGATGTGCTCGTCGCGGAGCCCGGTGAAGGCGCGGTCGATGTGTTCGTGGCGGCTTCGGCCGGCGGGCCGGTGGTCGATGGTGTGTCGGCGAGGGCGTTGTCGTCGGACAGTGAGGAACTGTCGGGGGAGGTGGATCCGGACGGGGCGCAGACGGAATGGTTCTTCGTGTACGGCACGAGCGATTGTGTGAGCGCGCCCTCGGCGTGCGCCAAGCTGCCGGTCCCGTCGGGGGTGCTCGCGGCGGGGTTCGGCGGTCGGACGGTGAGGGTGACGGTCTCGGGTCTGTCGCCGGCCACCGACTACTACTACGCGCTCGTCGCGAAGAGCGCGCTCGGCGGCCCGGTCGTGGGGTCGCCCGCGACGGAGACGTTCCAGACGCTGCCCCTTGCGGCGGGGCTGCCGGATGGTCGTGAATGGGAGATGGTCTCGCCGCCTGATAAGCACGATGCGGCGGTGGAAGCGCTGCCGCGTGAAGGTGGCGCGCTGATCATGGCCGCGGCGCAGGGGGGTGCGCTTACGTGGGTGGCGAACGGGCCGCTGGTGAGCGAACCGTCCGGGTCGCGCAGCCCGGAACCGACGCAGCTGCTCTCGACGCGAGGTTCGGAGGGGTGGTCGACGCAGGATCTGGAAACGCCGCATGCGCGGGGTGGCGGGGTCGAATCGGTCGATCCGATCGGCGCGGAGTACCAGGCGTTCTCCTCGGACCTGTCGCTGGCGTTGCTGGAACCGGCCGAGCCGCAGGTGTCGGGCACGGAACTGGGGATCCGCGAAGAACCGCCGCTCGCGCCCGGCGCGCTTGAAAAGACGATCTACCTGCGCGACGATCCGCCGCTCTCGGCAGGTGCGGGGGAGCGGGGCGCGTATGAAGACGCTGAAGCTGACCGGTTGTTCATGGCGCCGGGCTATCTGCCGCTCGTCGACGGTGCGGATGACAGCGCGAACGCCAAGTTCGGCGGCGGCCTGACGTTCCTGGGCGCCACATCGGATCTCTCGCATGTGGTGTTCTCCTCGCGCGCGGGTCTTCTGAGCTCGCCGGGGCCGGGCGCGGGCGGGCTGTACGAGTGGAGCGCGGGCGGAGCGTTGCAGTTGGTGAGCGTGCTCCCGGACGGTGAAGCGGCGGGCGAAGCGGTGCTCGGCGGCAGCGGCGAACTGGGGGCTGCGTCGGGGCTGAACGCGCGCAACGCGATCTCCAGCGACGGCTCACGGGTGCTGTGGTCGGTCGGGGCGGAAGGCCTGTACCTGCGCGACACAGAAACGGGCGAAACGGTGAAGGTGAACGCGGCGCAGGGCAACGGCGCGACCGAACCCGGACCCGGCGGCCTAACGGTCCAGGAACCCGCAGCGGAAGAGCAGGAAGCGCATTTCCAGACCGCCTCGAGCGACGCCAGCAAGGTGTTCTTCACCGACACCGCGCGACTGACCGAAAACTCGACGCTGGAACCGGTCGGCGGGACGCAGGGTCCTGCCGACCTGTATGAGTTCGAACTGACGAGCGCTCCGGGGCAGCCGTTGCGCGGCAGGCTGAGCGACCTGACTCCGGAAGGACCGTACGGGCCGGCGGACGTGCTCGGGCTCTTGCCCGGCGCGGGCGAAGACGGCTCGAGCGTGTATTTCGTGGCCAACGGCGCGCTCGCACCGGGTGCGAGCGAGGGAGGATGTCCGCGCTACTACGGCGAAGAAACCCAGCCGCCGGCGGGTGCGAGCTGCAACCTGTACGTCTCCGAGATCGATCCTGAAGCTCCGGGCGGGCGGGAGACGAAGCTGATCGCCGCGCTGTCCTACGAAGACGGCGCGGACTGGGGCGCGGGCCCAACGTCGCGTCTGGTACCCGAACAGGACCTCTCGGGCGTGAGCTCGCGCGTGTCGCCGAACGGCCGGTTCCTGGCGTTCATGTCCGAGCGCAGTCTGACCGGGTATGACAACGAAGACATCTCTAGCAAAGCACCCGGGGAACGGATGGACGAGGAGGTCTACCTGTACGACGCGCAGACCGGCAGGCTCACATGCGCTTCCTGCAACCCCTCCGGTCAGCGTCCCGCGGGTGTGTTCGACACCAAGCTCGCCGGTGAAGGCCTGGCGCTGCTGGTCGACCGTCCGGAAATCTGGCTGGAACACTGGCTCGCGGGGTCGCTGGCGGACTGGATGCTCGACTACGGCAAGGAAAAACCCGCCGTCTACCAGTCCCGGTACCTCTCAAATGAAGGCCGGCTGTTCTTCAACAGTCCCGACGCGCTCGTCCCCGCCGATCAGAACGGCAAGGAGGACGTCTACGAGTACGAGTCCCAGGACGTCGGCAGCTGCGCGTTCTCGGCCGGCTGCGTCGGGCTGATCTCCTCCGGCACCTCCAACCGGGAATCGGCATTCCTGGACGCGAGCGAAAACGGCGCCGAAGCGTTCTTCATGACCGCCGCGCCGCTCGTCGCGGCCGACCAGGACTCCGCCTACGACGTGTATGACGCCAGGATCTGCAGCCAGGCCTCGCCCTGCATCAGCTCAAGCGGCTCCACAGCCCAGGGCTGTGAATCCACCGCGAGCTGCCGGCCCGGGTTCGAAACGCCGCCGGCGGTCGCAGCTGCGGCGCCCAGTGAAACCTACTCGGGCCCGGCGAACCCCACGGGCCAGGTCCTCTCGAACAAAACCACCGGCGGCGCCACCAAACCCCAGCCCCACCCCAAAACCCCCACCAACAGGCAAATGCTCGCCAAGGCACTGCGCGCCTGCCACCGGATCAAACACAGGCACGAACGCCTCGTGTGCGAAAGACGCGCGCGCAAGCGCTACCCGCTCGCACACCACAAGCACCATCCGCGACACGCCAACTCCAGCCGAACAGGCAACGGCAGGCGCGGACGGCACGGGGGAGGGTCGCGATGAGCGCCGCCAGAGATCGCTTGTGCGCGACCGGGCTGGCGCGAACGGCGGGGCTGGCGTCGATCCTCGTGCTGATGCTTGCGCTGGCCGGCGCCGGCACCGCAGCCGCGGCGCCGTTGTGGCGGCTGTCCGCGCGCGCTGCGCCGAGCAACCTGGCGCCGGGGAGCACGGGGCTGCTGGTGGTGACCGCGATCGACCTCGGCGACAGCGGCGTGAACGGTCACGCGAGCCCGGTGACGTTGACCGACATGCTGCCCGCGGGCCTGGTCGTCTCCGGTGGGGTCGCGGGGTTGCGCGCGCACCGCACCTATCCCATCACCGGCGAAGCCGAAGAAGCCGCCTACTGGAACTGCGCCGTGCCCAACACCAGCACCGTGAGCTGCAGCACCAGCCTGGACATCCCGGCCTTCGAAGGCCTGGAAATCATGATCCCCGTAGAAGTCACCGACCCCGCCGGCACGGTCGCAGCCCCCAGCAACGAACTCACGGTCGACGGTGGCGTCGGCGCCGAAGAACACGGCGAACCCGTCACGGCCGCGACGCTCACGCGACCCGTGCACATCGGCGCGGCGCCAGTCGTGTTCGGCGTCGAAGAAGACGACGGGTATGTGCTGAGCCCGGAAAACGACGGCGGCAGCGTCGACGCCCAGGCCGGTTCGCACCCCTTCCAGCTGACCGCGACCGTCAACTTCAACCAGACGCTCGAAACGACGCCCGTCGCCGAAGGCGAGCCGCCGGTCAAGGGGCTCGAGCCCGCCGCGCCCGCATTGGCGAAGGATCTGAGCTTCAGCCTGCCACCGGGACTGCTTGGGGCAGTCGCGGCCGTAGAACAGTGCCCTGAAGCCGATTTCTCTGCGCTCGGAGCGGAAAACGTCAACCTCTGCCCCGCCGGCTCGGCGGTCGGGGTCGCTGATGTGACGATCAACGTGCCAAAGCCCTACGGGTACCACCAGTTCGCGGTCCCGCTGTTCAACCTCGTCCCCGCCCCGGGAGAGCCCGCCCGGTTCGGGTTCGAGATCGAGAAAGTCCCCGTCGAGCTCGACACCGCCGTGCGCACCGACGGCGACTACGGCGTCAGCGTCAGCGTCAACGAAGCATCCGAGCTGGGGCAGGTCCTCGCCAGCCAGGTGACCTTCTGGGGCGTCCCCGGCGACCCCCGCCACGACGCTTCGCGCGGCTGGGACTGCCTGCTCGGCGGCCTGTACACGCACAACACCCAGCCCTGCCAAACGCCCGTGCCGCGCAACGAAACCGCGTTCCTGACGCTCCCCGGCTCCTGCACCGGCCAGCTCGACACGCTGATGCAGGGCGACTCCTGGGAGAACGAAACGCTCCCCAACACCCCCGGCGCGCTCTCCGACCCCCTCGGCGACCCGATCGCCGCGCTCGAAGAATGCGCCGCGCTGCCCTTCAACCCCCAGATCGCCACCCAAGCGGTCGAACCCGCCCAGGCCTCGGGCGGCGCGCAGAGCACCGTCACCGCCGCGAGCACCCCAACCGGACTGAGCACGACCGTGCGCCTCCCGCAGACAGGCACACTGCAGCCCCAAGCGCTCGGCGAGGCCGACGTGCGCGAAGCCAAGGTCACGCTCCCGGCCGGCATGCTCGTCAGCCCCTCCGCCGCGAACGGTCTGCAGGCCTGCACCGAGCAGCAGATCGGCTATGAAGGCCCGGGCGCACCGGACCCGCTCGCGCCCGGCACCAGCGAACCCCCGCGCTTCTCCAGCGCACCTGCGACATGTCCACGAGCCTCGACGATCGGGACCGTCAGGGTGAAGACGCCGCTGCTCGCCGAAGAACTGTCCGGGTACGTGTATCTGGCCGCGCAGGAACAGAACCCGTTCGGGTCGCTGCTCGCGCTCTACATCGTCGCGGAAAACGAACGCCTCGGATTGCGCGTGAAGCTCGCCGGCGAAGCCAAAGCCGACGCCCACACCGGACAGCTCACCACCGTCTTTCAGAACACGCCACAGGTCCCCTTCGAAGAACTGCAGCTGCAACTGTTCGGCGGACCCCGCGCCTCGCTCACCACCCCGCCGCTCTGCGGCCAGTACCAGACCTCGGCCAGCTTCGCCCCATGGTCCACCGGCACACCGTTCGACACCTCATCTCCGCCGGAAGAACTGAACATCACCTCGGGCGCTGAAGGTGGCGGCTGCCAGGATCCACAGCCGTTCGCACCACGCCTCAACGCCGGCGCCACCAGCCTGCAGGCCGGCGGCTACACCGACTTCACCCTGCAGCTCACACGCCCCGACGGCCAGCAGGCCCTGACCGGCCTGACGGTGAACCTCCCGCCCGGAAACGCCGCGATCCTCAAAGCCCTCGCCCCCTGCCCCGAACCGCAGGCCTCACAGGGCGCCTGCGGCCCCGAATCGGAAATCGGACAGGCCACCGCCTACGCCGGCCTCGGCCCTGACCCCTACCAGCAGACCGGCCGCGTCTACCTCACCGGCCCCTACCAGGGCGCCCCGTTCGGCCTGTCGATCGTTACCCCCGCCGTCGCCGGCCCGTTCAACCTCGGCACCGTCGTCGTGCGCTCGAAGATCGAAGTCAACCCGCACACCGCCGCCGTCACGATCACCAGCGGCCTGCCGACCTTCGTGCAGGGCGTCGGCATGGCCCCCTCCGGCATACCGCTCCAGCTCAAACGGATCGACGTCCAGATCGACCGGCCCGACTTCGAGTACAACCCCACCAACTGCAACCCCGCCCAGATCGAAAGCACCCTCACGGGCTCCGAAGGCGCCAGCAGCAACAGCACCGTCCACTATCAGGTCGCCGGGTGCCAACACCTACCCTTCAAACCCGGCGTCACCGCCACCACGCAGGGCCACACGAGCAAAGCCGACGGTGCCAGCCTCGCGCTCAAGTTCACCAGCCACCCCGGCGAAGCGCACGTCGCAAAGACGATCCTCACGATCCCCGCCACCCTGCCCGCCCGCTTGACCACCATCCAGAAAGCGTGCATCGCCAAGGTCTTCGAAGCGAACCCGGCGGCCTGTCCGGAAGGCTCGGTGATCGGCACCGCGACCGTCCACACCCCCGTCCTCAAAACCCCTTTGACCGGTCCGATCTATCTCGTCTCACACGGCAACGCCGCCTGGCCCGACGCCGAGCTCGTCCTCCAGGGCGAAGGCATCACCGTGATCCTCGACGGCCAGACCGCGATCAAGAAAGGCGTCACCACCAGCTCGTTCCTATCCGTCCCCGACGCGCCGTTCGAATCGGTCGAAGCCACCCTGCCCGAGGGTCCGCACTCCGCGTTGACCACCAACCTGCCGCTCAAAGACCACTACAGCCTCTGCGGACAGCACCTCACGATCCCCACCCAGCTGGGCGGTCAAAACGGCACAGCGATCAACGAGAGCGTCAAGGTCGCCGTCCAAGGCTGCAGAACGGCCAGAAGCAGACGCCTCACCCGCACAAAGCAACTCGCCCGCGCACTGGCGGCCTGCCGCAAGCGCGACACGCGCTCCCGCACCAGGCGCGCCAGCTGCGAACGCGCCGCCCGCCGGGGCTATGCGGGCAGCCGTAGAGGCCAGAAACCTCTGACGGGCCAGCGCTCCAGCTCCGGCTCGCCCGCCGCCTGAACGCCGCCCGGGCGCCGTCGTGAAGCCGGCGACCGTCGCGACCGGGTCCGGACGCGCGCCTCGGGCCGTCCATGTCCGTCCTGTGGAAGCTCGTGGGAAGACCCGCCGAAAACGGCTTTCTAGAGAAGGTCTACAGCGGGGGCACGCGACTAATGAAGACGGGGTCGCCGATCCCTCGTTGCGACGGGCAACCCCTGCGGCTCCGAAGCGCCGATCACGCTGATACTCGACGCACTGTCGTCATCCGCCGCCCGGCCCGAGCGGGGTGGGTCGGTGCTTGCCGGCCACTTGCCAATTATCGCCGCCGGGCGACGGCCGGCTGATCCGCACCGCTCATCTCGTCCCGAGTAGTTCGTCCCCGTCGCGCTGCCGGCTGGGCCGGCGGCGGGGGGCTGCGTGTCCAGCAGCACCGACGAAAAAGGAGCAGTGACATGGACACGACAATAGGCAGTGCAACCGTACCACTCGCGGCTGACCTGGTGGACTGGGTCAGGCGGGCGAGCTACATCGAGATCGCTCAGGTGGCCGAAGAGCTCGATGACGCGGTCTCGGAGCGCGGCCGCGGACAGCGTCCGCACCGTTTCCAGGACGCGGCCCACAGGCTGAGCGAGCTGTGTGGAGTGCTCGAGCGGATCGGCTGGGTGCAGACGACGCCGGCCGCGGCCGTGACGGTCGATCTCGACGAGGATGACGGGGTGCTCGCACAGGTGCTCGAGGGAGCGCTGGAACTCGCGCAGAAGGAGGCGCTGGCGGATGAGCAGGTGCGGGAGCTGAGCGAGCTCGTGGCGTTCTGAGCGCGCAACGCGACGCGTACGGGCGCGGGTGTAGTCAAGCCCGCGCCCGTTCTCGGGTGCCGTGCCCATCCGACCCGAGCTGGTGGGGTCGGTGCTTGCCGGCCACTTGCCGATTATCGCCGCCGAACCGGGGCGGACCTGACCACGCCGCGTCGTTTCGAAACCCTGGCTCTCGCGCCCTGCGCTCTCGGGCGGGCCGGCGGCGGGGTGCTGCGTGTCCGGCAGCACCGACCAAAGGAGCGAAAACGATGAGCAAGGCAAGAGGCGGCCCAGGGCGAGAGCGGGGCACGGTTGAGGCACAGCGGCTGGAACTCGCGCGGGCACGAGCGGCGCGCTTGGATGCGCTGTGGAAGATGAGCCCAAGTGAACGGGTGTTGGCGATGCGCCGTGGGCAGCTGACGCTCGAGCAGTGCGCGGCGTGGGCCGCACGCTACCCCGAGCAGGTGCCGCTGCTGAACGGCCTATGCCGACAGGGTCACTATGCCGACATGCGTCGGGGTGGTGCGCGCCGGCGGGCCTCTCGGGGTGGGTGCTGATGGTGCTGTCGGCATAGTCACAGGGCCTCGAGGAACGTGAGCACGGCGTCGTTTGGTTTGTATCGGCCGGGTTTGACGGTTTGCGGCGGGAGAAGCGCGAGCGCCCTTTCCTTGATCGTGAGGTCGGCGTGCAGGTAGGGTTGGGTGGACCGGATGTCTGTGTGTCCGAGCCAGAGCGCGATCACGGTGGTGTCGACGCCGGCTTGTAGCAGCGACATGGCGCAGCTGTGCCGTAGTGCGTGGGGATGAATCCTCTTGTTCGTCAGGGTGGGGCATCGCCGCGCTGCCGTGAGGGTATGCGTGCTGACGCGGCGTTCGATCGCGTCGCTGCTGAGACGCCTGCCTGTGCGGGTCGGGAAGAGCGGTTCGTCGGGTTTGCCGTTGCGCTCGGCAAGCCAGGAGGCGATCACTGTTCGGGTTGTGCTGGTGAGGGGCACGCACCGTTGCTTTCGGCCCTTGCCTTCGCATCGGACGTGTGCGCCGGTGCTCAGTTTCACGTCTTGGCAGTTCAGGCCGGTGAGCTCGGAGACCCGCAGTCCTGTTTGTATCGCCAGGACGAGCAAGGCGTGGTCGCGTCGGCCCGCCCATTGCGTGCGGTCGGGTGCGTTGATCAGCGCTGTTGCCTCCTCGGCGGTGAGGAAGGTCATGGGGCGCTTGTGGAATCGCTTGGGTGGGATGGACAGCACGCGTTGGATCGAGACGGCGTGCTCAGGGTGGCGCGAGGCGGCGTAGTGGAACAGCGACCGTATCGCCGTGAGGCGCAGGTTGCGAGTCCTCGCGCTGTTGTGCCGCTTGAGCTCCAGGTGCTCCAAGAAGGCCGAGATCAATGGCTCATCGAGGTCATCCCACTCGAGTGCTGAGGGCGCCTTGCCCGTCTTTTGTTGCGCGAAGCAGAACAGCAGACGCAGTGTGTCGCGGTAGGACGCGATCGTGCGGGGGCTGGCCTGTCGTTGTCTTGTCAGGCGCTCGGTGAAGAACGCTTGCAGCGTGGGAGCGATCGCGCTCATGATCGGACCTCCTGGCGTGTGTTCTCTAGGCGACGCGCCGCGAACGCCAACAGTTCTGGGGCGGCCGAGAGATACCGGTAGGTGTTCCGCGGCTCGCGGTGTCCCAGATAGGTCGACAGCAACGGCAGCTGCGCCTGCACGTCAGCGTTTTCGCGATACCAGCCAAGCAGCGTGTGCACTGCGAAGGTATGCCTGAGGTCGTGGATTCTCGGCGGACGCGCGGCGCCCTGGCCGAGGCCCGCGTCACGACACAGCTTTCGGAACGTACGCGAGATCGTTGAGTAGTCCAGACGGGTTCCTCGTAGCGACACGAAGAAGCTCTCCGGGCACGACGGGCATGGGGACAATGCCTCGCGCACCTGCGCATAGCTTTCGAGGGCGCGCAGCGCGCTTGACGTCAACGGCAACTGCCGTGACTTCCCGAACTTCGACTGGCGCACCAGCAGAACAGCGCTGGACCAGTCGATGTCGGTGCGGTCGAGCCGGATCGCCTCTCCGATACGCATTCCCGTTGTCGCGAGCAGCCCGATCAGCGTTTCGACCGTCGCGGCGCGCAACGGGTGGGGAATCGATCGGTGCGCCTGGCTCATCAGCGCCACGATGTCCTGCTCGGTGTAGATGAACGGCGGGCGCCAGCGCACCCGCATCGCGATCAGGCCACGCGGCGGGACCTCGGTCCGAGGATCGATCCCGGCCATGTAGCGGGCAAACCCGCGCACCGCCATCAGTCGATAGGGATGCACCGTGCTGCCCGCTGGAGCGTCGGGCTGCTGGGACCAGGCAAGCGCCGCCTCGATCGTCACGAACTGTTCACCGGCGGATTCCAGGTATGCGACGAACCGTGGTAGTAGCCGCCGGTACCCCGCGAGATCGTGCCCAAGCGAGCGACGCAGACGCAGGTAATCGTCCAAGTGTGACCCCAGCGCGCTCATCGGCTCTCACCCGGCCACGCCGCGGCTACCTCGCGCAGCCTCTCCAAATCGACCTTGGCGTAGATCGCGGTGCTCGCGAGATCAGTGTGGCGCAGCACCTGACCGATGTCGATAAGCGAGGCGCCGTGTCGTAACAGCTCGCGTGCCAGCGCGTGACGTAACCGGTGAGCTCCCACCCGCGCAACACCGGCGCGCTCGCACGCGCGCGCGACGACGTTGCTCACCAATCCCGCAGGGATCGGTCGCGTTGGGGCGCGCAACGTAAGAAACACCCGGCGAGTATTCGCGGCGCCGCGAAGCCGCAGATACCCTTCCAGTGCATCCCCGACATCGACAGGCAGCGGCAGGCGGTCAAAGCGTCGGGCCTTGCCGCGCACCGTCATCTCTCCGGCGCGCCAGTCCAGGTCCTCGAGCTCCATCCGGGCGACCTCAACCGAGCGCAGGCCGAGCCGAGCGAGCAACGTCAAGATCGCGTAATCGCGCGCCCCGAGATGCCCAGAACGCTCACAACTCAACAGCAGCCGCTCGACGTCAGCAGCGGTGATCGTGTGCGGGACATCAACATCGCGCCAGCCCGCCACGGGCGGCACCGCATGCGCCAGCGCGAATCCCGTCAAACCACGCAAGCGTAGGAAACGAACCAGCGAGCGCAGCTCGGCGACGCGAGCCTTCGCCGAGGTGACCGACAAGCGGTCGAGCTCGGCAAGCAGGAACGCCGACACCTCCGCGCCAGTGAGATCCCTCACGGCCAGGTCCCTCTCCCTCAAACCATGCTCGGCAAAGAACCTGCTCGCCAACGACACGTAACGAAGCACCGTGGTCGGCGCGAGCCCGCGCTCATCCACAAGCCACTCCCGGTAACACTCGATCAACCCATCAACCGGTGTGACCCGCGACCCATGAGCCTCCGATGCGATGACACCCTCCTCGCCCAGGAACGCAGCAACGACACGAAGCTCCCCGGTCCCCGCGAAAGACCCGCGCTGCGACGCGACGCCCAGAAGCTCTCGATCACCGCGCCTTCCAAGCGCTCCACGTCCACGCCCTCACTCGCCATCCACCGGCCCAACCGACCGAGCATCATCACCTGCATCCGCACCGTGCTCGGCGTATACCCCCGCGCCACCAGCCACGCGCGATAACCATCCACATACCCGCCGAGCGGCCCACGCTCCAGCCACGGTCCCGACATCACCATCACCTCCCCGCCGGAGCACACCGCCCCGACGCTCGGAAATCACCAGTCGGGACCCGAAACTATGCCGACAGCACCATCAGCACCCAACCCCAGAGGCCCGCCGGCGCGCACGACCCCGGCGCGTATCGGCATAGTGACCCTGTCGGCATAGGCCGTTCTATGCCGACGTCGGCATAGAACGGCGAGTTCGAGTACATCGCGGCCTTCACCCCGGAGGTGGCCGAGTAGACCAAGGCAAGCGCTCGAGCGACGTTCGCACTCGCGGCGTCGCTCGAGACAGTAGCGTCCCGCGTCGGTTGTCTCGCCCGGACGTTACGGTGGACGGGTGCCCGGTTCACGACGTCCGATCGAGCTGCGTGTGAGGCTCAACGGAGAGCAGGTGAGCAGCGAGACGACCGCGATGCGCTCGGGGCCGGATGTGCTCACCGTGATCAGCGTGCTCCCCGACCGCGGGGTGCTGTGTCAGCTGACCTCCGTGTTCGTGGGATACATAGGGGTGCCGACGCACGCGACGCATCTGCTGCGAGGGCCATTGGACCGGGAGATCGAGCTCCTCTGGCGCGATCACGAGCACGACAGCCTCGATCCGATCTTCCGCACGCGCGAGTGCGCCTACGAGCACGTCCAGGTGCTGATCGAGCGGCTGACCGAGCACGGCTTCAACACCTCGGTCGACATCGACGACGATGCGTTCGAGCAGCTCGAGCGCATCGAAGACTGACCCTCGCTCGCTCGCGCCAGCGCATCGGCCAGCACGTTAGCCAGGTCCCCGCGACCCGAGCCCGTGAGGAGCGACCGCAGCTCGCGCCTCCCCCCACCGCGCGAGCTGCTGGCGTTGTGTCGTTCACAGGCGCTCAAAGGCAGGCAGACTACACGCACAAAGAGTGCTGAACCAAAAGGTGAACATAAATTGTTGCTGGTGTGAGATCGCGTGAGGCGCGCTCAGGCGCGCTGAGTTTCACACCTGTTGAGCGGCCCAACGACCCGTGTTACGTTCGCGCGTGTGCAGACGACACACAAGATCGGCGGCGCTTCGGCGACAGGTTACGCGTCCTATTTGACCTTGGCGTCTGACCGCGGTGACTACTACCTCACGAACGCCGGCCGGGCCGGTGACGCGCCACCCGAGGCCGACGGCGGCGACGGCGCCGGCGCGCAGACTCGCTGGCACGGCTCGCCGCAATTGCTCGGGCCGCTCGGCCTCGCGCCGGGCGCGCCGGTCGGGCGCGACGAGCTGCTGGACCTGATGAACGGCGTGTCGCCGGCGACGGGGGAGGAGCTGCGCCGCGCCGGCGCCAACGGCACGCGGGTGGCCGGGATCGACCTGACGTTCAGCGCGCCCAAGAGCGTGTCCGCGTTGTGGGCGGTGAGCGGCCCGGCAGAGCGCGAGCGGATCGAGCGCGAGCACAGCCGGGCGGTCGCGAGCACGCTCGCCCGGATCGAGCGCGAGGTGCAACTCGTCCGCGAGCGCGTGGACGGCCAGATCAGGCACACGCAAGCCAGGAGCGTGCTGGCGGGCGAGTTCGTGCACACCTCGAGCCGCCTGACGCGCGATCAGGAGCAAGACGGCGTGCCCGATCCGCAGCTTCACTCGCACGTGGTCGTGCTCGGCGCCGAACGCCAGGACGGCCGCTTTGCGGCGGTGGACAGCCGTGCGCTGTTTTTGGCGGCGAGGGAGAACGGCGCGTGGTATCGCGCGCAGCTGGCGCACGGGCTGCAGGCGCAGGGCCTTGAGATCGAGGGGCAGACGGGCAGGGGAGGGCGGTATTTCGAGGTCAGGGGCGTGCCGCGCGAGCTCAGCGAGCGCTGGTCGGCGCGCTCGGCCGACATCGAGCGAGCGGCGGCCCGCTTTCGCGAGCGCTACGGCCGCGACCCGCGCGCGGGCGAGCTCGGCGATCTGACGACGGGTACGCGCGGCACCAAGAGCGTCGCGCCGGCGCTCGACGTGAACGCAGTTTGGCGCGCGGTCGGTGCCGAGCACGGCCTCACCCGCGAGCAGGCGCGGGGCCTGTTCACCGGGGTCGACCAGTCGTTGGTGCAGAGCGCCGAGGGCGCGCGGCGCCGCGACCTGGCGCGAGAGCTGCCGGATGCGCTGACGCAGGAGCGCGCGAGCGTGAGCGAGCGCGAGGTGCGAGCACGCGCTTATGAGCTGGCGGTGGGGTGGGGCACGCCCGACCAGGCCGACCGGCTGATCGGGCAGCTTGTGCGCGAGGGCGAGCTGATCGCGTTGCAGGACGGCCGCTGGACCACGCGCGAGCTGCGCGAGCGCGAGCAGCAGATGCTGGCCGTGGCGGGCGAGCGCTCGCGCGAGCAGACGGCGCCAGTGAGCGAGGCGACCCTGCGCGCGGCCCGGCGCGAGACCGGCCGCGAAATCAAAGCACCGCTGAGCGCAGAGCAGCGCGAGGCGCTGCGCACGATCACCGGCGAGGGCGGCATCAGCGTGCTCGTCGGCCAGGCCGGGACCGGCAAGGGCGTGGTCATCTCCACTGCCGCCAGCGCCTGGAGAAGCGAGGGGTATGAGGTGATCGGCACCGCCGTGGCCGGGGCGATCGCGGAGCGGCTGGGGCAGGACGCGAAGCTCGAGCGCGCGTACACGACCGACTCGCTGCTGGCCAAAGTTGAGAACGAGCAGCTGGCGCTGGACAGCAGGACGGTCGTCGTGATGGACGAGGCCGCGACGGCGGATACGCAACGGCTCGCGAGCCTCGTCGAGGCTACCTCCAGATCCGAGAGCAAGCTGGTGCTCGTGGGCGACCAGGCGCAGCTGTCGGCGATCGGCGCGGGCGGCATGTTCACAGCGATCCAGGGCAGCGTGCCGACCGCAGAGCTGACAGAGGTGCACCGCGCGCGCCAGCAATGGGAACGAGAGGCATGGCAGCAGATCCGCGCGGGAGAAGCAGAGAAAGCCCTGAGCCAGTACGTAGAACACGGTCAGCTGCACCTCACCGACACCAGGGAGCAGGCCGCAGAGCAGATGGTCGCGGCGTGGGCGCGGGACAGACGGGAGCACCCGGGCGAGCGGACGGTGATGCTGACCGACGCGACCAACGCCGAGCTCGACCAGATCAACCACAAAGCCCAGCAAGCACGCGATCAGAACAACGAGCTCGGAGCCGAGCGGGTCCAGCTGCCCGATGTCCCCTACGGCATCGCCAGCGGCGATCAGGTCGTGTTCACCAAAGCGATGCCCGTCCCGGGGCAGCAGCGCGTGGAGAACGGAAAGCGAGGCACGGTGGTACTGGCGGACGGCAGCGAGAAAACGCTGACGATCCAGATCGACGGAGCAAGCCCGCGCGAGGTGCCCGTCGACACGGCCGAGCACAAGGACCTACGCCTGGGCTATGCCCAGCACGTCTACAAGGGCCTCGGTCTGACCGTGGACCGCGCTCACGCGCTGATCGGCGGCTGGCAGACCGACCGCGAGCGCACCTACGTCGCCGTGTCGCGCTCTCGCGAGCGCACCGACATCTATGCCGCGCGCGAGGACCTCGGCGAGCAGGGCATGGACGCCGGCGCGATCGAACGCCTCGGCGACGCGATCGCCGAGAGCCACGCCCAGCAGCCAAGCATCGCCACGCCCACCGTCGAGCGCGAATGGCCCGAGCCTGCGCACCCTGAACCAGCGTTCGCGGCCGAACGCGACCCGTGCGAGCAGGGTGCGGCCGAGCGAAACCCCGAGAGCGAGGCCGGGCGGGTCATGCGCGAGTCCCTCGAGCAGCAAGACCGGGCTCGCGAGCAGGATCGCGGCCTGGACGCGGAGCTGTGACGGCCGTGTCCGTCACGTGTGCCCTACCCAAGCTTGCCTATGATTGGCCGGTGCATGGAGGGGATCTGCCGCGTGAGGTGACGAAGCCCTGGGGCAGCGAGCTCTGGTATGCGCACACCGATCGGTACGCGGGCAAGATCCTACGCGTGGATGCTGGACATCGATTGTCGGTGCAGTACCACTCGGAGAAGGATGAGACCAGCTATCTGCTGTCGGGGCGTCTGCTTGTCGAGCAGGGCAACACCGCCGATTCGATGCGCCGTCGCGAGCTTGCCCCGGGTGCCGTCTGGCGCAACCGGCCCGGCATCGTGCACACGATGGAGGCGCTGGAGGATTCCGTGATCCTCGAGGTCTCGACACCCGAGTTGCATGACGTGATCCGTATCGAGGATCGCTACGGTCGCGCGGCGGAGAGCTCCGGCACATCCCGGTGACTGGGTGCAGGACCTCTCGGGTGGGCGCTCACGGGGCGAGGCAGCGGCGATACTCGATTACTGGCAACCCGTGGCCGGGGTCGAACGGGTCGCCGAACGGCGCGAACTGCTCGCGCGTGTAGAAGCTCCTGGCACGCGCCTGGCCCACAGGAACGAACAGGCGCATCGCTGTGTACCCGCGCGTCGCGGCCGCGCTCAGTGCGTGTGCGAGTAGCTGTGGGGCCGCTCCGGTACCCCAATATCGAGGCTTGATGAATAGGTGTCCGAGATGGGCGAGCGCCGGATCGGCCGCCACTCGAAATGAGCGGCGCGCTGGGATATATGTGGCATGTCCGACGAGCGTCTGACCGTCCAAAGCCAGCTCGCCCCAGAAGTCTCGCTCGGCGATCCAGCCTCGGAGCACATCGACCTGGTCGCCTGCCGTCGGAGGGCGCCAACCGGCCGGCGCAAAGGTGCGGTAGCCGGCGAAGGCCTCGGCGACCAAGACGGCCAGCTCGTCCACGTCCTCGTCACATATATCGCGATATTCGAGGGTGATGGGGGTACCTTTCAAGCGTTGAATGTTGCATCGGCTCACTCTGGATCGCCAACGAGCTATCCCGTCACCTCGAGGACCTCATCGTCCCGGCGACCGTAACCCACGGCTCGCAGCAGTGCCAAGGCGCGAGCCGCAACAGGCTCCAACCCGTACCGCGCAGCAGCAGGCCCCGGCCGTGCGGAAGGTGCGCGATCTCGCCGGGCGGTAGCGTGCGCTGGCGCTGGGTCTGGTAGGTGACGCTCTCGCTGTCGCTCGGCGGCGTGGTCTTTTCGTAGAAGCGGTGACGCACCTCGCTGCGCGAAAGCGAGTGGGAGACGATCTGCCGGTCGTATTCGCCGAGCGCGAGCGAGATGGCCTCGAGCGTGTGGGGGTCTGAGACGCCGTCGAGGATCAGCTTGGTCTGAAACAGCGAGAGAAAGCCCTCGGCTCCCTGGCCCCAGCGGGTGCGGGCCTGGGAGAGGTCCTGCAGGCAGACCAGCACGTGCAGGCCCTGGCCGCCGGCTTCGGAGACGAGCGCGGGCAGGTCGTGGATCGGCGCGATGTTGGCGACCTCGTCCAGGCAGAAGAACACCGGCGGGGAGCCGGCGTGCATGCCGGCGGCGGCGCGGGTGTAGGTGGCGTGGCGGATCTGCTCCAAGAGGCCGACGACCAGCGGGGCGCACAGGGCTTGGCGGTGTGCGGGGGCGGTGATGTAGATCGTGTCTGTGCTCTGCACGAAGCGGTCGGGGTCGAAGTTGGGGTTGGCTGCCGTGTGGCGGGTGGCGTCGGCGTTGTAGGCGGCGAGCACGCCGGCGGTGGCGGAGAAGATCGAGGAGCGCTCGCGCGTGTCGGTCTTGGCGATCCCGACGAGCACGTCGTTGGCGACGCTCGCGTCGTGGTCTTCCAGGGCCAGGCCGGCGGGGTCCAGGTCGGCGCGCAGCACCCAGCGGAGCACCTCGGAGATCGGCCGGTCGGTCAGGTGCGCGGCATACAACAGCGGAGCGAGCAGTGCGCTGGAGCGCTCGCGCCAGTGGTGTTCGTTGGTGGTGCCCTGCCCGACCGTGCTCGCGGCGGCCATCGCGCGCGCGGTCAAGAGCGCTCCGTCCCAGCTGCCGGCGGCGCCGACCGGTGACCAGCACAGGCGCCGCACGCCGGGTGGCGGGGACTCCTGTTCGCCGGCGGGGTCGAACAGCCACACCTGTCCAGCCCGCGAGCGGGCGCGCCAGGTGGCGTCGAGCACGTCGCGCTTGGTCGCGGTGGAGACGGTCGCGCCCGGCGCGGCGAGCAGCGAGGGGATCACGACTGCGCTGGTCTTGCCCGAGCGCGGCGGGCCGAGGATCATCACCGCGTGCTCGGGGTCGGCCGTGGCCCAGCGTCCACCGGGCAGCAGGCCAAGGAACGCGCCGCCGCCGAGCGCGAGCGAGCGCGCGCGCACCAGTTCGCCGGGGGTGGGCGCCGGCGCGTGGGGCTGGGCGGGATGGTGGGCCGACGGGCGATCGCGAAGAAGAGAGGCTGCGCGCGCTCGACCCGAGCGGACGGCGCGCGGGAGCACGAACACGGCGAGCAGGATCGCGATGTCGCGCAGCCAGCTGACAAGCGGCCACGCGAGAGGGTCGGGCAGGTGAACGACATGCAGGAGGAGGACCGCGGCGAGCAGCAGCACGATCGCGGCCGGCACGGCGCCGTCGCCTTGGTGCCGCCCGGGAGGCGGGATGTGCTGGTGTGAGGGACCCCAGCCCCGCACAGATGATGACCTTGACATCAAAAGCATCTTACACTAAAGTGCCGTGACATGACAAGCACAATATGTTGGTCTGAAGCAGGTGGCGAGCTGTGAGTGAGCGCACAGGCACGCGGGGGAGGGGGGTGCGCGGGGTGATCGCCGGGATCGACGAGCAGCTGGCGCGCGTGGAAAGCGAGAGCCAAACGCTCGGGCGCGAGCGCGAGCGGCTGCTCGCGGCGCGCGCGGCGCTGCTCGGCCAGCCGCTCGCGCGAGCGCCTCGTGCCAAGCGCATCTCCCAGGATGACGTGGCGGCCTACTTGGCCGAGCATCCGGGCTCATCGCCCTCGCAGATCGCGGCGGCGCTCGAGGTTCCGGTCACGAACGTCTCGACGCACCTGTACCGCGCGAAGAACTCCAGATTTCAACGCAAGTCCGATGGTTGGTATGTATCCTCAGGGGGCGGGTCTCGTGCCAGATAGGAGGTCACACGATGAGCAGTCCCGCCGGCGACCCACACGCGGGCGTCCCTGCACAGGCCAGAAGAAGGGGAGTGCGCGCGACGCATCTGATCGGGATCGAGGACGTCAGCCCGGGCTGGGTGCTGCTGTATGCGGGCACGTTCTTCGTCCAGTTCGTGTGCGCGCTCGTGCGCGGCATGCTCGCCTACTGCCTGCTGGCGGTCGTATTCGCGATCATGGGCTGGTCGACAGCGCCGGTGGATCCGATCGCGTACGTGATCGGCTACGGCCCGCTCGTGCTGTCGCTGGCGACCCTGATCCTGCCGCTCGGCGGCTGGTGGTGGCAGCAGCAGGCCGGCGGCCGCGCGCCCTCCCAGCGCGAGCGCTTCATCTACGAGGACGCCTTCGCCACGCTGCAGGCACACGAACCCGCGCTGCGCGCGCCCCGGCGCTGGTTCGTGCTCGACACCTCCGAGCCGAACGCAGCCGCCTATGCGGACACGCTGATGCTCACCCGTGGGCTGTTGGAGAGCGTCTACCTGCCGGGCGTGCTCGCGCACGAGCTCGGGCATCTGAACTCCAGCGACGCGAGGCTCACCGCCGCGCTGTATCGCATGACCACGCCGCCACGCAGAGAGGCCAGACGCGGGCTGCGGACGATCGCGCTGGTGGTGAGCGGCGGCATCGGGGTGTGGTTGACCCGTGCGCCGTGGGGTGCATACTGGCGCGCGCGCGAGCACCACGCCGACCGCTACGCCGCCAGGCTCGGCCAGGGCGAGAACCTCGCGCGCTTCCTGGACGTCTACGCGCTGGAGAACGACCTGCCCCAGCCGTTCATGTGGCTCACCGAGGTGAGCCACCCCTGGACCGAGCACCGCATCGACAGTCTCGAGCACTACGAGCCCTAGTTTGGGCGCAAGTAGCTCCGGGGGCGGAACCCGTCAAGGCCGCCCTGCCGGGCCGCCTGCGGCGGGGCCTGACGGCCCGGCCATTGACAGAACCCGCCCCCTCCGCTTTCGAGCACTCATCTCGGCAGGGCAAGCCCTGCCGGGACAGGCCAACCAGTAACGATTGGAGAGCCCGATGAGAACCCTCACCATGATCCCCGCACGTCACGCCCAGCGCCAACGCCCCGGCGGTCGCCGCGCGCTCGGCGTCGCCGCGCGCCCCGGCCTGACCGCGCGCGCTCGCGCCGTCCACCGCGACACGCTCCCGGCCGACTATGAGCATCACAAGCCGTTCTCGCCCCTGATCGACGCGAAAGCCGCCAGCGAGCTCCTCGGAGTTCCCCACACCTGGCTGCTCGCCCAGGCGCGCGCCGGTCGCATACCGCACCACCGGCTCGGCCACTACGTGCGCTTCAACGTCCACGACCTCGAGCGCTGGCTCGAGCAGACGCGGATCGAACCCGGCGCGTCGCGAATCGCCGCGCAGGCTGGAGTCCTACGCCGAGGGCTGCCACGCTGATCCCGCCGCGTTTGCGCCGCTCAAGCGTGGGGCCGCGGGGTAGCGAACGACCGCTGCGTCAACGCTCTGCGCCGATGAAAGGATCTCTGACCACGAGAGCGTTAAGAGTGTCGCCGAGCGTGCTCGCGTCACCTTGGAGCATCAAACACGGCGAGAAGTCCTGAGCCTCGGTCATGATCTCGGGCCGGTGAGGGAAACAATCGGGACTGGCGAGCTGCACCCATCCGCTGTGGACAACCGCCCACAGGTCGCTGCTGTGCAGGCCGATGTCGAACAGGAGCCGAGCCTCGAACGCCGCTGGCGCACCGAAGCGCATGTCCAGGCGCGCCAGCGCGAACGGCTCGTCCTCGCTGGGAAGCATCGACGCCCAGCGCACGAAGTAGTCGACACCCTCGATCGCGCCTCGCTCGTGCTCAGCTACCAACGTCGCCAGCTCCCTGCTCCCGGGCGGTACCGCCATGATCAACGCGAGTGCATCGAGACCCCCGCCCTCGCGAGGCCTCGCCAGTACCCGGCTCTCGCTCACGGCCACGGCGCCCGCGACGAACTCCTGCATGCCGCCGCTGCGCGTTCCGGGCTCGGCGGACCAGGGCCGTAGGACGTTCATCACGCTCGCCTGCAGGCCCGATCATTCATGCCCACAGGATAATCCCGATCCGCCGGCGCAGCACTCTCTTGAAGTTCGATAGATGCGGCGTAGGCGCTCTTGCGCGCGACAGGCACCGTGAAAGTAGTGCACATGTCGCGCAGCGCTTGTCAACCCGCGATGCAGACGGGTCCCGCACTGGGCCGGGGTTTGCGGACTCCTCAGAGGTCGTCCCTCGCGCCCATGATCTCGAATGACTCGGACTCGCAGAATCTCAGGATATGCACCCGTCCAGCGACCTAGCGGCGCATGATACGCCAAATCGAATAATCTGGCGACCTATGAGAACTGCATCGCTGCTCTACCTCGCTGCATCCACCGGGACTTGTCTAGGCCCTCGTGCCCTCCCGGACGACTCGTTGATCGGAAGCGACATCGTCACGGAAGTATTGACTATGCCTTCGCGTGCGCTCAGACGTTTGCACCTTCGGGGCGCGACAGTACAAGGCCCGTTTCACTTCGAGGGTTTGACAGCGGGCTGCCACGTCATGTTCGAGGACTGTGTGTTCGATGACGCCTTGGTGTTGCGTGAGGCGAGCTTTCCGACCCTACACTTTCGTCACTGCCGGCTCGAGCAAGGCATCGACGCCGCTGACATCGTCGTGCATCGCGCGCTTTGCCTCGACCAGCGCTGTTGGGCGGGACGGGCCGTCTGTATGGACGGTGCTCGCATCGGAGGCCTCCTTGATTGTTCGCACTCGGCATTCAGCACCCGCCACGGCGCAGCATTGTCACTCGTGGGCGCTAACATAGGCGGCGACCTGCGCTGCTGCGGGCGCTTCCGAGCTAGGGGCGAGGTTCGCGTTGCCAAAGCGGTCGTTGCGGGCGAAGTCGACTTCACAGGGGCACGGCTCTATAACCCTGGACGTGTGACTCTTTTCGCCGACAATGTGCGCGTCGCCGGCCGCGTGGCATGTGGACCCCGCACCCTATTTTACGGCAAGGTCGATATGCGGCGAGCTGAGATCGGAAGCCAGCTGCGTTTTCTTGGTAGGTCGATTGCGCCGCATGCTCTAGCGTGGAACCTCGAGGCAGCGCGCGTCGCGCGGGCTGTCGTGTTCGTCCCCGAAGCCCCTATCGTCGGAGAAGTCAACATGACCAACGCTACCTTTGCGTATCTCCGAGACAACGACAACACGTGGGCGGGAGGGTATGAGCTCTCCGGTTTGGAGTTTGGCTCGCTTATCAGCAGCAACGAGCAGAGCGAAGCGGGAGCTCGCCTCAGAGCCGCGGGACGGCGCGGCAGACCAGGCGAGGCGGCGGGCGGGCTCAGGTGGTGGCGCCCAGATCCTGTCACGGCTAAGCGGATCGCTTGGCTGGGCCGCAACGCGAGCGGATATCAGCCTCAGCTCTACGATCAGCTGGCAGCGGACTATCGCGATGCTGGACACGTACAGCGTCAACGATACGTGCTGATCGCCAAGCAGCAGCGCCGTCGCGCGCACCTGCCGGCGCCCGCGCGCCTGTGGAGCCGAATCGAGGAGTGGCTACTTGGGTTTGGCTATCGGAGTTGGCAGGCTCTCATTTTTGTCGCGCTTCTGCTTGTCGGAGGAATAATCTTCTACGCGCTCACTCCGAAAGATGTAGTGCCGTTCCGTGCTCAAGAAGCCCGTCCGCCTTTTTGGCCCGCTATTTACACCGTCGATCTGCTCGTTCCGTTCGTTTCCATCGCGCAGCGTGAACAATTCGTCACCAGGCACTTTGGTACTGTGCTTGCGACCGTGCTCACCGTGTCCGGTTGGCTGCTGCTGACGGCGATCATCGCAGGAGTGACGGGATTCATCCGTCGCACGGACTAGAGCCAGGTGGCACCAGCTGACGGTTGCCGACATAGCGAGGTTATGCCGATGGCGCTCAACCCATGTGTTAGTCCTCCAGTGGATCGATGCCCATTACAAGTGGGATCTGCTCCCGGCAGAACCGGAGCGCGGCCTGAACGATCTCCTTGGTCTCGGCTGTGCTCGGCTGCTGACCGTGGTGAACAACCCCGTCGCGGACGCTTGTCAGCCCCCGCAGACGATGATGTCCGCCGACGTGCTTGCCAGCGTCGAGGTGCCCGAGCTCGACTAACGCGGTCTCGTACGCGAGGAGGGCTTCGTCGAAGCCGATCGTCTGGCCGCTGCCGCTGCGGGTCGTCGAAACGCTGATCGTCGGGTGCGCAAGCAGCGCATACAGCACCGACTCAAGCCCGGTGTAGGCCGCGACCACGGCGAGCTGTCTGGCGTCTACGCTGCGCTCCTGCGCGAGCAGTTGCGCCCGGCCCACCAGCGCAAGGCCACCCGCGAGGCCCGCCGGCACTGCACGCCCGGCATGCGAGACCGAGCGGATCGCCTCGAGTGCCGCCACCGTCATAAGGATTTCGGGCACGTCACCGACCCACAAGCCGACCTCGTTCTGCTGGTCTAGCAGCCACTGCGCGGCGCGCTCACAGACGGTATCCACGTTCGGCAGGCCGCTGCTCGCGATCGCGTCGAGGCTTACGGCGGTCGCGAGCACATGCGGGGTGGAGCGGAAGTCACGCCAGGACCCGTCCGGGCCCTGGGCGCCGATCAGCCACCGCACCGCCTTCTCCGCCTGTTGGGCGTGATGCTCGTCGCGGCTCATCCTTCGGCCGGCAATCACAGCCATCGCGGTCGCCGCGGCGCTCGGAGGGTGCTCACCGCCCTCACCGCTCACAGGCGCAGGCCACCAGCCGTCGCTGTGTTGGGCGTGGTACAGGGCCGTGAGCGTCCCGGCAGCGGCGGTGTGCAGCACGAGCCGCAGCCGGCGCGAGCGCGAGACGAGCCACAGCAGCTCGGCGACAGCGAGGGCGTCCGCGCGCAGCTGGTAGCGCCCGAACGGGTCGCCCATCGCCGTCTGTTCGATCAGCACCTCCCCGATGCCCTTAGCGACGTCATCGAACAGCTCGTCGAACTCTCCGAGGCCGTAGCGGTCATATACCCGGTAATAGGCAATGTCGTCGTAGTGTTCGTGAAAGTCGCGGCTGACCCAGAAAGCCTGCCCGCGCGTGAAGACGATCTGGTCCCCAAGCTTTTGCCGTCGCTGCTGCCACTCCCCGCGCCACTCCTCCGCTAGAGCCTTGCGCTGATTGTTGCTGAGATCGACCGACTGCTCGGCGTACGCTTCGACTTCGCTGCATTCGAGCAGGGGTGACTCCGCCATCACTTGCAGGAACAGCTCCGCCTTCTCCGTGCTGGGCGGGCGCTCGGCGAGCGCCGCTCTGACCTCGAGCTGTCTGTCGCGCACGCTCTGCAGGGCGCTGAACTTCAGCGGCCGCTCGCCCCCGATAGCGTTGCTCGCGCTCTCGAGGTCGTCCTTGAGCAGCCCGGCGAAGCGCGCACGGTCAATGCCGACCGAGGCAGCACTGTCGGCCAGTTCCCGCGCGAACTCCTCCCAGTCCACGTCATCCTTGTCGACGGTGCGGAACGCTAGAGCGACATCGACACGCCGGGCGAGCTCGCCAAGCGCGAGCCAGGTTGAGATCTCCTCACGCACGCCGCCAGTATCGCGCTGGCCTCGGCGCGCACGCAGCGAAAAGGCAGCTGGTGACGGAACGCGGGCTGAACGGCGAATAAGGTGGACGATCGGGTCGTGGTCAGCTCTCGCGCGCGATCAGCCAGCCGCGAGCGCCGAGCCCCACTGTCTCATGCAGTAAGCGCAGAACTCACGGGGAGGATCGGCCCGGCGGCTGACGGTGCCAAGATCGCCGCGGTAGGTCAGGAAGCCCGCCGGCTCCCGCAGTCCGGTCCGCCAGACAAGGAACTCGGTGACGGCCAGGGACGCGACCACGCCGTTGACCGACACGACCGATGGACCACCATCATCTAGTGCCGCGCGATCGATCCCATAGATCGCGTCGTCGGCAGCGCGCTGTTCCTTGGTCATTCGTGCTCGGGCGAGGGCGTGCTGGTCAAGCTCCCCCAGGCAGGACAGGCAGCGCTCGCCGTCCTTGGCGAACACGATCCGCCCCCCGAACTCGCCCTCGGGCGTGATGTCGCTCGCCAGATCCACGTATGCGAGGGCGTACGCGGATGCGGACCTGAGGATCTCCAGGCGCGGTGGATCCTCGTCGACGCAGCCGAAGACCACATCTGCGCTGGCGATCGCGGACAGGTCCTTGCCGGTGAACGGCTGGCGCTCGCAGGCGATCTCGGCGGTCGGCTCGACGGCGGTGATCACCCGCGCGGCGATCTCGACCTTCCACGCGCCTACGTCGGGGGCAGCCGCCCCGATCAACCGGTTTAGATTCGAGGTGGCGACCCTGTCCGCATCGATCAGCGTGAAGCGCCGCACCCCGAGGTAGGCGAGCTGCTGAACTAGTTGCGAGCCGAGCCCACCGACGCCGATGACCGCGACGGTGCTTTCAGAGATGCGGTCCTGTCCCTCAGCGCCGAAGAACGTCATGTGCCGCGCAAAGCGCTGCTTGGCGCTCACTATCGTGCTCCAGCGAGCTGTTTGTAGGTGATGCCGGACGGCAGCTGCAGCTTCCTATTGACGATCAGCGCGTGCAGCGGGGAGGGTGAGTCGCCCGTGCCCTCCCACACGAGCGCGTCGAACGTGCCGCCTACGAACACGAGCGCGATGTACGGGCGGCTCGCGAGCCGCCAGCGCACATGGGGGACCCAGTCCGAGAAGCCATAGAGGTCACTGGGAGAGAAGCCCGGCGGCCCGTGCTTGTGGCTGTGAGTCTCCACGAGCGCGCCGCCGAGATCCCACGCGTGCTTGATCACGTACGCCCGCGTCTGATCGGTCAGGGACACATGCAAGTCTGACTGGAAGTCAAAGCCCTCGGGCGGCACCGGATAGATGTCCTCGACGACGAGTGGGCCGCTCCTGCCGGGCGGCCCAGTGAACAGGAATGTGACCTGCTCGACCCCGGTCCAGCGGAGCGCCCCGCGCAGCTGCGAGTACGTGCCGGCGTCGATCGCGAGCGTGGTCATCCGACTTCCTTCAGACGCCGGGTGAAGGATCGGACCCAGTCGAGCATGTTCGTGCCGCATCGCACCTCTACGGCGGGATGCCACCCGTCCGGAGCCCAGGAAAACTGCTGCCAGCCCTCGCCGAAGCCGGTCGCGACTGGCCCGGAGCTGTTGCTCGGGGGCCCGCCGCCGGGCACCTGCAGCGGCGGGCGCACCCAGAATCCGTAGGGCTCTTCACCGAACACATCCCGCGGAACACGGAACGCGATCTCGCCATGCTTGCGTCCCCATCCCTCGGGAAAGGGGTATGTGGGGACGCGTGCCCACAGGTCCTCCGCGCGAAACTCGACGTCGGGGTAGACGGAACGCACCAGCTCAAGCTCCGCCTCGATTCGCTCGCTCATCCGCGCTTGAACTCGACTTTCTTGGCAAATCCCTTGCCGGCTTTCAGGTGCACGACTGCGTCGGCGGGGAGCACCGTCTCGGTGTTGTCCTTCAGATCGACCTCGATCATCTGCTGGTCGCTGGGGTAGCCGGCGAGCTCGCGCAGCTGCGGGACGGTGATCGTCTCGTGCTCCCACGGATAGATCTGGCCTTCGATGTTCACGTCGTATGTCGCCATGAGCTTCCTCAACTCGTCTGTGCCGGACCGTGTCGCCCGGGTCTAAAGTTATTGTTGCATATCGTGCGTCTGTTGCGTTACGTGCTGATGGTGCTTCCGTTGCCAGATGCTCTAGATTGCCGACAAGCGACGAAAAGGACCCATGATGCAGGCACGAGATAGCAGCGAGACGCGCTCGCTGAACGCCTATCCGAACATTCATGCCGCCGCCGGGATGCTCGGCGTCGCGGCCTCCACGCTGTCCCGACGCCCCGATGTGCACACCCAAGCGCGTGGGGAGCGTGATCGCGTGCTGCTCGCAGCCGAGGTGCTGCGGCTCGCCTCGATTTTCCGCAGGCGCTCGATCAACGACGTCGCGCAGGCTCTTCTCGAATACGCCGGCAAGCACGCTCCGCAGGAGGCCAGCGGTGTAGGGGAGGAGATCGAGCACTACTTCGAAGACACGGGGCTCGGCGAGGGCGCCTCGGAGCAGCTGCTGACGCTTGCCCACCGGATGCTCTCGCCAGCGCTGTGTGAGAGCATCGAGGCGGAGCTGGACGCCTCCGGCCCAGCACTGCCGGACGTGATCCAGGGCTACCCGGCGCTGCCCGATGAGGAGACGCCAGGCGCCGCCTGACGTAGATGTTTGCCGCCGGGCCGGAAGCCCCGGAGGCGCGGCGCGGTGCGAAACCCGAGCCGGCGGGCATGCTCCTCACGGTCGGCGTCGGCGAGGTCCAGATCGAGGTGTCCGCCCCGCCCGGCGAGGTGCGCGATCGCGTGCGCATACTGTTTGAGCACGAGCATGCCGGCGAGGGTCGCGGCCGGGAGCTGCGGGTCCTCGACGATGTCGTGACGGAAGGCGATTGCAGTGACCAGAACGGGCAGATGGGCCCGCCTGTCGATGTGGTAGGCGAGCGCTGCGACGACCTGGGCGCGGCTGCGCTCGTGGCAGTAGATCGTCCTGCCGCGGCGCGGCTCGCCGGTGGGCAGCAGGCTCGTGGCGCGTGAGGAGAAGTGCGCTCGGGGCAACAGGGTCGGCTTGGTCGTCACTCGCCAGGCGCCGTATGGCTCGATCGGGCAGATGAGCTGGTGATCGATAGCGACGGCGGTTCGCGGCCCGTGTGCGCTGCGGGTGCCGCGAAGCGTGACCTGGGCGCTGATCGAGGCTACTTGCGCTGGCTCGGCGAGCCAGCGCGCGAGATCATCTAGCGGATCGCGCTCGGGTCCGCTCACGGCGCGATTTCTGGCCTGCGCAGCTCGGCGTCGCGGGCGTGGTCTGCTGCGATGTGCTCGCCTTGGCGTAGGCGCAACAGGAACCTCCGAATCTTGATCGCGGGCGTTGATCGCGCGCCGCAGGAATCTAGACGAGGCCCCGGACGGCTATGAATGCCAGTTCATTCAGATACTGCCGCCAGGCGGGAGCGCAGGGCGACGTCTGCGTGCGCAAGGTCGTAGACGAGCGCTGGGCTCATCGCGGCGACGGCGTCCGCGAGCTGTGCGCGGGAAGAGCCCGACACATGGCCGTTGACGAGCATGATCTCGCCGGCGGCACGATCCTCTCGCGTGTAGCGCAGCCATTCGGCGACGGCCTCGAGCTTTGAGAGCTCGACTCCGGCCCTGCGCAGGTCGGCGAGCACGTAGGCTTCTCGGGCGTCGGCTAGGTCGAAGAGGTTGCGTGTCCCCGATCCGTCGGCGCGCGCCAGCGACGCGGCGAGCAGACCACGGCGAACCCAGTTATGCAGGGTCCGGTACTCGACGCCGACCAGGCCTGCGAGCTGCGGCAGCGTGAAGGTGCGCTCGGCGGACATTGCAGCCTCCAATTCGCAAGAAACGTTGCGGTATGGATATCACGTCCGGCCGACATCACAACGACCTATCGCGCTACATACGAAGTTCTCTTTCCCTGGAAGACCGAGCCACGTAGTTGCTCGCCGCTCGCCCAGTGCGGAACTCACTCGTAGCGCACGCCGGGACTGGTGGTAGCGTGCGCTTCAGCCGAGCCTGGGCGCCGCTGGGTGCCGACGGCGACGCGGCTGGTGTGCGGGTTCGATCTCTGGCGCGTCGCAGCGAGTAGCGAGCGGACACGAGCCGGCATGCGCCCACCCTCGTTCGTCCTGCCCTTGACCGCCGAATCTACGCCGGGCACGACACCTGATCCAAACCGTGTCCCGAACCGTGTCCCGAACTCCGCAATTCTGAGGTCACTTGAGCGGAGGTGCGGCGATCTGGAATGGCTCTACAGAGCCGAAAACGCGTCTTCCTGAGCGTCTACGGAACCGAAGGTCAGGGGTTCGAATCCCTTCTGGCGCGCTGAGGAAGGCGCGCAGGGCGGCACGGCGGGCCAACGGCTCGGCGGCCGGCGGCGCGCTCTCCATCGCGTTCAGCATCGATGTCTCGGCGCGCCTTGGCGCGTCAAGCGACGGACGCTGTCGCTCTAGTCTCGGGCTTCTCGGTGTAAGGAAGCCCACCGGCTGCAAGCATCGTCATGTTCTGGTGCTTGGTCACGTACCAGTAGTGGATGAAGTACGGCACGATCAGGAAGATCCCGGGGAAGTAGAGGAGGAATGCGACGATCGGGTTGATCTGATCGTGCCGGGGTATACCGACGAGGCGCTGAGCACGCTTTATCCGTTGTCCAAAGTTGTAAACGGACAGCAGCGGAGGAACGATCAACCAGCCGCCGAGCAAGATCGCGGTGACGGAGAGCGCGGGACTGGACTGAGCGAGCTTCTGATCGTTCTTCGCGATCCCGACGTCCTTGAGCTCGTCGTTGAGGAAGTAGTACCAGCAAAATGCGTAGATGGACAGCGTGATGATCACGAGGCCCAAGCCCACCCAGAAGCTCCGGATCTTACCTTCTCCTCCGTTACCGAACTCGACTTCCTGCGCCACTGTAGCCTCCCGCGATCGCGTTTGATTGCGATCCTAGAGTGCGGGGTGGATGCCAATTATCGGATTGGTTGTGCTATGTGCCGCACGATCTCACTCAGGCTGAAATCATCGCGCGTGCCGTGCCGAGTCATCGGGGCCCCATGTGCCGAGCGTCAAGCGACTGCTTCTGAGAGCCGATGCGACCATGTGAGCTCTGATGAGATCCCGCAAACTTGGGCCGGGCCCGTGCCCGACCGCCTCACGATCTGGCCCGTAGACGACGGCCGCTACGGGCTTGATGCGAGCTTTTGTGGCGGCACGGGCTTCGAGCGGGCGCGCCGTCACCAGGCCGAATTGGAGCGTGACCGGGTGGATCACACGTTCCGCCAAGAGCTCGACGGATCCTGGACGCTGCGCTTCGGCCCCTTGAAGGCGGCAGACATCGCAGCCGCGCTTTCCGCGTTCGTTTACTAGCCCGTCGCCTCACACCGCTGGCAGGAATGGATAAGGATCTTTCGCGACAAGCTCCGGCCGACTCGTGGCGATTGTTGCGCTTATTGTGTCTGTTGCGGTTGGCTGCTAGACTTCTCGCCCAACGACAGAAGGGATCGCAGCGATGGCCACTTCCACCTCTACAGCTCCCGACGATCTTCTGCGGGCCGCGCCGGGTGAGAGCGCGGCGATCGAGGACCTGCGCCGACAGATCGACGAGATCTACAGTCACAACGACACGCCGCGGCTCATCGGTCCGGACGGAGAGACGATGGCGATCCCCGCGTCGGCGTTCCATGCACTCAAGCTGGTCGTCCAAGGCATGGCGCGCGGGCAGACGATGACTCTCGTGCCGCACGGCAAGGAGCTGACCACGCAGGAGGCTGCGGATTTGCTTCACGTCTCGCGTCCGCACCTCGTCAAGCTGCTCGACGACGGCACCATCGCGCACTACAAGGTGGGCACGCATCGTCGTATCCGCATCCAGGACGTGCTCGATTACCGGGAGCGGCGCGCGGGAACCCGACGGCAGAAGCTCGACGAGCTGACTAGGCTCTCCGAGGAGCTCCCCGGCGGCTATCAGTAGCGCTGCCGACGCTTCGACGCCCCGTTGTCAGCCAGCACCGTATTCTCGGCGCGTCGTGCCATTCGCCGTCGTTCTGGATGCCAGCGTCCTCTATCCGCTCCCGGTCATGCGCAACCTCGAAGGCAATCGCGGCGCTACCGCTGAGCAGACACGCCACCTCAGGGATGCAATGACGGCTGCGTTCGACGGCGCCGAGGTCTCCGAAGCGGCAATCGATCGGCTCGAGCCAGCGATGACCAACGATCCCAAGGATCGGCACGTGCTCGCCGCGGCGGTGGCCAGCGAGGCGCAAGCGATTGTCACGCTCAACCTCAACGACTTCCCGAGCGACGCGTGCGAGCCATTCGCCATCGAATCGCTACACCCAGACGTCTTCCTCCTGCAGGTCTACCAGCTTGACGAGCAGAATGTCTGCGAGGCGGTCGAGCGGCAGGCAGCCGCTCTCTTGGACCCTCGGATGACCGTGGACGAGTTGTTCGATCGACTCGCGCTCACCGTGCCGTCGTTCGTCGAGGCGATCCGGGCACACACGGGATAAAACGATTCCTGCGGCGAGAGTCCTCCCAAACCGTGTCGCGAGTATGTCCCGAACTCCGCAATTCTGAGGCCAGTTCAGCGCCTTCGGCCCCGAGCGCCTGGAGGACATCTCCGTCTCCCAGGTCGAACGCTGGCGCGCGGGCCTCACGAGCGTGAGCGACGAGCGCCTGCGCGACCGGCGACAGGCGAGGGCGAAGGCGACGACGGGCGCGTTCGCCGGCGGCGTACCGGACACGCGGCCGACCCCGGGTCGGCTTCGCAGACTAGGAGCTGACCGGTGGTTTGGGTCATCCTGGACTCACCTCGGCGCCTCGATTTTTCCGCGGTAAGAGAGCAGGAGAAGGGTCTACTCGACTATATCGTGACGATAACGACGCTAGGACAAAGAAAACCGAGCCGTAAGAGGTCTCTTTAGGCTATACTGCACCTTACGCCAAGTTTTTGGCGGTCTTCCTGCTCTTATGATGAGGCTTTCGTCTAGGCCTCAGCCATGATGCCCGCTACGAAACGCTTTTCGCTCGAGGACCAGGGTGAGGTCTTCTTCAGCTCGACCGCGACGTCGCGAGCGGTGCGCGCCTTGCTGCGCGAAGGCCGCGTGCGCCAGGTCGCCGGACGGCTCTATACGAAGAACCTCGACGAGCCCCTCGAGGACGTGGTGCGTCGCCGGGCCTGGCCGATCGCCGCGGGCATCTTCCCCGGGGCTGTGATCGTCGACAGGACAGCCTTCGAGGCGCGCCCAGCTGGCCGGGAGGGCTCGATCTTCCTGTGCTCGCAGGTCAGCCGAGTCGTCCGGCTGCCGGGCCTGGTCTTGAATTGCCGCCGCGGCGCCGGACCCGTAGCGGGTGACACGCCGTTCATGGGGGAGGCGCTCTACATGAGCTCGTGGCCGCGTCGGTTCCTGGACAACATGCGTTGGTCTCGGGCGCGCTCGGGCGTGAAACGAACTCTCAGCCGAGCAGAGCTCGAGGTGCAACTGGAGCGCCTGCTTGCCAACCGCGGCGAGGCCGAGCTGAACAGGCTGCGTGACGAGGCCGCCGAGATCGCCCCACTGATCGATCGCGAGCAGGAGGCGACGGAGCTCGCGACGCTGATCGGGGCGCTGCTCGGCACCCGGGACACCCCCTTGGCGAGCCCTCTCGGCAAGGCGACGCGCGCTGGCGATAGCTGGGATGAGAATCGCCTGGCTCTGTTCGATGTCCTCTTCGCCGCGCTTCACGGGTACGTCGCGGTCGACCGGCCGGCACCAGAACGGATCAGCCCCACCTTCTCCTTTTACGAGGCCTACTTCTCCAACTTCATCGAGGGAACCGAGTTCACGATCGAGGAGGCACAGGAGATCATCTTCCGGGGCGCGATCCCGGTGGACCGTCCACAAGACGCCCACGACATCCTCGGCACGTTCGATCTCGTCAGCGACCCGGCGCTGCGCGGGAGGACCCCTACGGACGCTGTGGACCTGCTATCGCTGCTGAGCACGTTCCACGCGCGGATCATGGCGGGCCGGCCCGAGCAGCGCCCGGGCCACCTCAAGGCCAAGGCCAACCGGGCGGGCGGCACCGAGTTCGTCGCGCCCAGCCGGGTTCGGGGTACTTTGACACGCGGATACGAGCGCTACCAGGCTCTGCAGCCGGGGTTTCCGCGCGCGGTATTCGCGATGTTCCTCGTCGCAGAGGTCCACCCGTTCGGCGACGGAAACGGGCGCGTGGCAAGGGCGCTCGCGAACGCTGAGCTGAGCGCCGCCGGACAGCAGCGCCTGATTATCCCGATCGTCTTTCGTGATGACTACCTGCAGGCTCTGCGCGCAATGTCGCGGCTCACGGCGCCGACCGCGTTGATCAGAGTGCTTGCCCGCGCACAGGAGTGGTCGGGCAGCATCGACTGGTCCTCGATGTCCTCGGCCATGACCGACCTGGAGCGTACCCACGCACTGCTCACCCCCGCAGAAGCCGAGGAGCGCGGGGTGATCCTGCGCACCACCAGCGAGCTCATCGCCGGCGCGAGCGTCGCCTAGAGGCTTGATGTGGGTTCAGCGTCCGTTGTAGGCGGCGAGTGCGCGTGGTGGGCGGCCGGTGTGGATGTTTAGGTAGACGCCGAGTGTGAGGGCGAGCAGGCGTTGAATGATGCGCTGGGCCAGGCCGGGGGTCGTCTTGGCGAGGTGGTCTTCCATGCGCATTTGGCGCTTGAGGTTGGAGAACACCGACTCGATGATCAGTCGGATACGGGCCTTGGCTATCTCGCTGGGCGGTCGCTGTCCGAGCGTGTTCTTCTCGGGGGTGATCAGCTGGATGTCGATCAGTTCCATGGTGTGCTGGTACTCGGCGCCCCAGAAGCCGCCGTCGGCGAACAGGCGGCTGCCGGGATGGGCGCTGGCCAGGCGAAAGGCGCTCTCGCGCGCTCCTGGCCGGTCTTCGGACCGACCAGGTCATAGCCGACGGGGACGCCCTTGCGGTCGCAGATCACGACCAGGCGCATGCCCCACACGAACTGGCTCTTGGACGGGCAGTAGCCGTACGCGGCGTCAGGCGCGAAGTCGCTGCGTTTGGCGCAGCCGGGATAGTTGGCACAGCTGATCAGCGTCCCGTCTACCAGGCGCACTTGGCCCTCGGCGAGCAGCTCGGCGAGGGTCAGCTGCACCGTCGTGATCTGAGGCGTCAGGCGCCGCAGGCGACGGTTGTACTGAGTCTGCTCGGGCAGGTGGGGAAACCAGCCCGGCAAGAGCCGCCTGACCATCCCCAGAACTGTCGGTCGCTGGGAAGGCCGGTCACGGCCTGCGCCACCGCGAGCGCGATCAGCTCCTGGTCTGTGATCAACCCCTCCGGGCCGGGTCGAGGGATCGATAGCGACGTGGCGAACACATACGCTGCAACGACGAGGGTCTCCAGCTCAGCGGTCATCTCGTGCTCCAATCACGAGTTGGCAGGGCTGGAGGCCCTTTTCTTATCTCAACGCCCCACTCCTGCTACACAACCCAACCCACATCAAGCCTCTAGTGGGCCTTTGCCCAACGTTTGACCGGAAACTCGTCGTGGGTGGCGAACGAAACCGTGTCCCGAACCATGTCCCGAACTCCGCAATTCTGAGGTCACTTGAGCCGAGGTGCGGCGATCTGGAATGGCTCTACAGAGCTAAAAACGCGCCTTCTTGAGCGACTACGGAACCGAAGGTCAGGGGTTCGAATCCCTTCTGGCGCGTAAGGAATCCCTGTAAATCAGCACTTTCGCTCTCGGGCATATCTGACGCGTAGGCGCTCGCCGACCAGCGACGTCGGGGCGAGCGACACGCGCGCGTGTGGGTGAACGCTTGCTGGCTGCCGTGCCTTCGCGCCTGCACAGCGGCTTGCGGTGCAGCCGCGAGGGTTGACCGTCGTCGCCGCCAGTCGACGAGCGTGTTTTTTGGACTTCATGCGCACACGAGAGCACGAATCTTCTCGACGGTCTCCATCGCGCTGCCTTCGGCCAGGTCTCGGAGCACAGCGTCTCCCTTCTCGCCGGGGTTGCTCGTGGCGCTGATCAGTTCGGCGATCGGTGTTCCGAGGCGGTAGACGCGGGCTTCGGCCCATGCGTCGGGCTCGAGCTCGTCGGGAACGCCGGCATACTCCAGGATGAGCACCACGTCATGCGAGCTTGTTCTGCAGCTTCCGCCGGAACTGGCGGTCTTTGCAGCATGGTGCACAGAAGATGCTGTGTTTTTCGCCAAAAGCGGCGTATAATGCAGCGTATGCCGCAGTATCCGACGCTACGCCTGGTCACCGAGATGGCCGAGGAGCAGTGGGGCCTCATTACCCGCAAGCAGGCGCTTGGCCTCGGTGTCCCGCGTCGGACGCTGGACCGGCTCACTGCTCAGAAAGGCGTCCTCCAGAAAGTCGCCCATGGTGTATATCGACTGCGCGGCGCGCCGCCGCCGGATCATGAGGCTCTGCGCGCAGCGTGGCTGCAACTCGCGCCGCAAGTGCCGGCGTGGGAACGCGTCCAGGCCCAAGGAGTGGTCTCGCACCGATCTGCTGCTGACATGTATGGCGTCGGGCACCTGCCAGAAGAACGCCACGAATTTACCGTCGCAGCACGCCACCAACCAAGCCGGCCGGACGTGCGAACGCACCGTCGCAAGCTGACAGACACGGAATGGAACATCGTGCGCGGCCTTCCCGTCACACGGCCCGCGCGCATCGTCTCGGACCTTCTGTACGACAAAGAGGATCCGGGCGCCGTCGCGCACATCATCACGGACTCGCTGCGCAACGCCTACGAGTCGCCGACCGCCGTTGCCGACGCGCTCGCGCCGCACGCGGCCAAGTTTGGTCTGCGTCGGCGCGACGGCCTCGCCTTGCTGCGGTGGATGCTCGATCTCGTCGGTGACCCGGAACGCAAGCTCTGGATGACCGAGGCGCGAGCACGCGCAGGAAACCACTCTCCACCCGAGCGCGCGCCGGCCATGGTGGGTGGCAATCCGCTTCGATGAGCAAATACGCAACGCCCGGCGCCTTTCGGACGGCCCTGACCGACAGGCTCCGCGCACTGTCGGCGCGAACGCAATGGACGCTGTCGCAACTGCGCCGTCAGTTCGCCTACGACCGCCTACTCGAGCGTCTCTACGTGATGGATGACGGTTGGGTCGTCAAGGGTGCGGTTGCGCTGCTCGCGCGCGACATCGGAGTACGCGGCTCGCTCGACATCGATGTGTACCGAGCGAAGGCTGCCGATGCTGCCGAGGCTGACTTGCGGGAGGCCGCCAGCCGCGACCTGGGGGATTGGTTTCGGTTCGAAGTTGGGCCACGACGCCCAGTCGGCGATGAGTCCTCAGCCGTCCGTCTGCCCGTCGTCGCATACATCGGCGCGCAAGAGTGGGAACGCTTCCACATCGATCTGGTCGGTGCTGACCTGCGCATGACGGGCGAGCCTGATGACGTCCCGCCGATCGCGCAGATCGACCTTCCCGAGTTGCAGCAAAACGGCTACCGAGCCTACCCCCTCGTTGACCACGTCGCAGACAAGATCGCTGCGACATACGAGCTGTATGGACAATCGCAAACGCCGTCGACTCGTTACCGCGATCTCGTCGATTTGGTTGCCATCGCGCGCAGCGCGTCGGTTGACGCGAAACAGCAGCTCCGATCTTTGCGGTCAGAGGCAGAGCGACGTGGTGTCAGGCTGCCGCAGACATTCGACGTCCCAGACCGCGCACTATGGGAGCCCGGCTATGCGCGTGAGGCCGCACAGTCTGTCCTTGCGGACGCCCATACGCTCGATGAGGCCCTTGCGATCGTGCGACCGTTCGTCAATCCGCTGCTGCACGGCACGGCCTGCGGTCGCTGGGATCACGAGTCGCGGACTTGGATGAGTACATGACCGCCGATCAGTGAGATCCGCCTAGCAGCGCGGGTCCTTCGCTGAAACCGTGTCCCGAACCATGTCCCGAACTCCGCAATTCTGAGGTGACTTGAGCGGAGGTGCGGTCATCTGAAGCGGCTCTGCAGAGCCAAAAACATGCCTTCTTGAGCGACTACGGAACCGAAGGTCAGGGGTTCGAATCCCTTCTGGCGCACCTTCTGGCGCGCTACGAAAGCCCCCCGATCACGGATGCTCGGGTAGCGGGTTGATTGTGTCGGCCTTCCAGGTCACGCCCTGGTCGACCGAAACGGGAAGCACCTCGAGCTGCTCGTCTGCGAGCAGCTCTTCGATGGCGCGGCGACTCCCGCCGACGTATGTCGTCATGAGGTCGATGTCCGTCCCCACACACCAGGCCCGGTCCTCGGGCCACCACAGGCTCGGAGGGTTCCGATGGTTCTCATAGAACGCCGACACCGCAGAAAGCGCTCCCGTCAGAAGATGCATCGTTCGGTGTGGCAGCGCAAACTTCGGCGCATGATCGAGCAGGTCGCGCCACGCCGCGATCTCCACCTCCCCTTCCCGGAGAACCCGTCGTTCGTCTTCCTCGGCGTGCTGGCGATCCTCCTCGGGGACCTCCTCGCGAGGTACGAATAACGCCGGGCGGCCCCAGCCCTCCCAGACCCCGTAGCGGCCCTGCTCGAGCTCTGTGAGGCCTGCGAGGACGTCGGCGAGTCGCTTCCCAAGCATGGCCGGAAGCCGACCTACGTCCGGTGCGGCCTCCCACAGACCGGGCTGGCTATCGATCTGCCATGACCCGGTCAACGATCCCCACTCGGCCGCGGGATGCATGACGCGGCTGTTGCCAGCAGCAACCTCCGTCCAGCGCACCTCTTCGCTCGCGTCCCATAGGCCACGTTGAGCGGGATGAAACACACGTGCGTAGGCCTCGAAGACGGTCGGCACGATCGAACCCACGGTGTAGTTGAAGTCACGCACATTGGCGAGGACCCACTCTGCCGCGCTCGCGTCAGCGGGGGCGGTCAGTACATCAGCTGCGGCCATCGGCCTCAAACGTGCGGGGGGTGTTGAACTTGCACGGTAGGTGTGGTGTCTGGAGAGCCGTTCTCGCGTTGTTGTGGGGGGGAATGGCCATGTCGATCACGGGCTGGGATCGAGTCGATCGGCCCAGTGATCGGCGGGGCGCCGATTCCTTCGCTTCGCATCGTCGCGCATGTCCAGCCCAAGAGGCCCTTGCGGTCTGAGGATCAAGGTCACGCTGGCGGCGTGACGATCCCGGGCCTCGAACGCCGACGGGCGCGTCTCTGAGTCGCCGCTCTCGGGAGGCTCCGGCGCGATCGACGCCGGCGGACCCGGCAGCGAAGGCGACGAGCGTGGCAGGCAGCGCCGGCCGGTCTCGACTGGCGCTGTGGGAAAACCGTGGGAAGGCCCGCGAAAAACCTAGCTCTGATGCGGGATTACGAGCGGGCCCGCGACTGACCTAGACGGGGGTCGCTGCCCTCGCCGATCACCTCGGCGATCGCCTCGATCAGCTTGTCGCGCACAGCCTTCGTGTCGCTGGCCCGCCTGCGTGCGGAGGCCGGCGGACGGGGCTGGGTGTGGCTGGAAAAGCGCTCAGCCACACGGTTGATCTGGATTCCATCCCCCATGATGCCGCCTCGTTTCCCTCCGTCGTCCCTCTCGATGTTCCCTCTTGCGCCTCTCTCGACGACCGCTTCGTGCTCCGTCGAGATCACCTCTGAAGCCGCTCTGTCGGTCCTGCTCCCCAAGCGAAGCTTGTGGGAAACAGAAGAACATACGCCTGTTGATTTGTCAAGGGGGCCTGAAAATAAAGGCTCTGCGAGGCGAGTGACCCCCGTCTAGGTCAGACGGTGGTCACTCGTGCTGGGGTCTCGAAGAACGCTTCACGAACCGTTTTTTCGACCGTCGACGAGTGTTACCGGGCGGCGTTCGAGCAGGGCCTGAAGCGGCTGTCATCTACGGTAGCCGAAGCGACCGCCCGTGAGGAGGCGTGGCTCGAGCGGGTCCGGTCCGGGCTGGTCGCGTTGTTGGGGTTCTTCGACGACGAGCCGTCGTGGGGTCGGCTGCTGGTGCTCGATGCGCCGCTGGACACAGTGGTGACATTTGCATGCAGCCGGCAATTGCAGGCGCTGCTCCTCGGTCTGATCGACCGGCATGCCGGGCGCGCGAACCAGTGCGCAACCGGCCGCGCGGGCGGACCGCCGGTCGCCTCGGCGGCACTGACCGGCGAGTTGATCGTGGGCGGCGTCCTGTCGGTGATCCGCACGAGCATGTTGGAAGAGGGCCCCGGCAAGCTGGTGGAGCTGGCGCCCGCGCTGATGGCGTTCGTCGTCGCGCCGTACCTGGGCCAGGCGGCGGCCCAGGCCGAGCTCGAGGGCAAGCCGGCCCGGACGGGCGAAACGCCGGCAACCGGCGGCTCGCGCTCGGCGCGAGCTCAGGCGGTGTCTCGCGCCAGCGAGCTTCCGGTGCGCGCGACTCATCGCACGACCCTGGTCCTGCGAGCGATCGCGCGGGCGCCGTATTCGACCAACCGCGAGATCGCGCAGGCTGCGGGGCTGGCCGACGAGGGACAGACCTCGAAGCTGCTGGCGCGCCTGGAGCGACAGGCCGTGATCGAGAACGTCGGCCTGGGGCCGGCCCGTGGCGAACCGAACGCGTGGGTGCTGACGGCATCGGGTCGCCGCACGGTTGAGCTGATCAATCAGAACTTCGCGGCGGGTGCTCCCCGGCCGCGACGCGCGCGGGTGAAAGAGGTGTCGTGATGGTTGCGAGCGCGCGCGAGAGCTCTTCGACGCTCTGCCGCACACGGTGTGTGGAGGGCGCCGTTGAATGCGGGCATGGTCGAGGCGGGATAGCTGTAAAGCAGCTTCTGCCCGGTGATGCTTGCCGTTACATGCGATCGGTCGTAAGGGGCCGCCGAGGAGGGGGCTCGTGGCGCCGGTCGATGATCACCGAGAGGAAAAGGAGTAGTGGAACAGTGAGACATTTCAGGCTCATGACCATCAGCATCGTCGCGGCGTGCGCGCTGTGCGCACTGGCTGCGGCGAACGCCTCGGCGGCGCTGCCCGAATGGGGCAGGTGCGCCAAAGTGCCGGTCACGGTCAAAGGCAAAGAAAAGACCAAAGGTAAATACGGCAACGCGAATTGTACCGAACCGGGCACCGAATACGAATTCGTGAAGGGGGCATCTGAACTCCCCGGGGGGACGGAAATCACGAATACGATGACGTCCGAAAAAGCGGAACTGGAAACGTCGTTTGGCCTTGGGACGAACTGCACGGGCGAGACCGCTCGGGGCTTCCTGTCCGGCTCAAAAGAAGTATCCGACCTGACAGTCACGTTCACAGGATGCGCAGTCAATCTCATTCCAACGTTCCCCTGCGAGAACACGTACGAAGAATTTCCCAACGAACTCGAAGAGGAATTCCGTTACACGCCGGGCGAAATCAGGACCTTCGCGCTGAAGGGTAAGCTGGTGTACATCTCCGGCAAGGGCACGTCAGAACCGGTAGTCGGCCTGCAGCTCGAACCCGAACAGAAGAAAGGCTGGTTCGCGTTCTTCGGCTGCGGACCGAAGGGAGAAGCTCCGCTTCCGGCCATCAAGTCGGTCGTCGGTAGGAAACCGCAGGGCGCAAATGGTGGCGATAAGATCGTCTCGCCGATCACGCCGATCAACGCGATGGGTACGGAAACCACCCAGGTGTATGCCTCGGCAGTGCATGAAAACCCCGAAACGGGCGAAATCGAAGATCGAGGCGTTCAGGCACCAGATGAAATCAACGGTAAACCCGCCAACCTCGAAGCACTGCTGTTCTTCGAAGGTGAATCAGGCACAACCGAATGGGGTAAATCGGCTCAGATAGAGACCGCGGTAACCAAGCTCAGCTCGGGAGAAGAATTGGAGATCAAGGCGTAGTAAGAATGATCATCTACGAGGCTCACGAGCCGAGTGCGCGCTGAACTACTAGTCAACGCAAGCGCTGACATGGGTTTTCACCGCGTGCTTGACAGTTAGTCGAGTGGGTTCAGCCACGAAGGGGACCCGTCTGTGATAGGGCGGGTCCCCTCCGGGCCGATTGGCACGTTGGCCGACCACACGTCAGAGGCGATTGTTAAACCAAGATTAAGAGGGAAGAGATGATTAGAATGAAGCGGATCAGGATCGCGGGCCTGTGCCTGGTTGTAGCTTTCGCGCTCGGCGCGGTGCTGGCGCCGTCCGCGTCGGCGACCGCTCCGGAATATGGGAGATGTATCAAAAAAGCCAAAGCGGAAGGCAAAGGCTACACGTCCAATAAGTGCACGGTTACTGGAGAAGGCAAGAAAGCCAAGTACGAATGGATTCCGGGAGCTGCCAAAACAAAGTTCGAAACGAAAGGCGGCATCGGGATTCTGACGAGCGTCAATGGGCAGAAAGTCGAATGCAAAACCGAGTCGAGCGTCGGCGAATTCTTTGAAGGGAACAACAAAGAAGCCGGGAACATGACGATCAAATTCAACGAATGCGTGGCGCTGGGCCAGGCGTGCACGTCGCCGGGCGCCAAAGCGGGCGAACTCGTGACCAACGACGTCGAAGCGCTCGTCGGCTGGGAAAACAAAGCCAGAAAAAAGACAGACATCGAGCTGCACCCAGCGAAAAGCGTGAGCTCGGGCCTGTTCATCGAATTTAACTGCGCCGGCCTCGTCGTCAAAGTTAAGGGCGCGGTTCTCGTGCCGATCAAAAACGACAAGATGGAGACCTCGGAAGTCTTGAAGTTCAAGGCTTCGAAGGGCAAGCAAAAACCGGAAAAATGGGAAGAAAGCTCCAGCCCGGTCATTCTCGAAGCGTCGTTCAAAAGCGGCCCGTACGAACAGTCGGGGCAGGAAATCACCTCGACACTGAAAGAGCTGGCTGGCGAAGAAGCGTTGGAGCTCAACGCGGTCGTCTAGGGCGTGGAAGTTGTAGTTGAGTGGGTGTAGGACGCGGTAGCTGACGGTGTGGGAATCGGGCCAGGTCCCACATCGTCAGCCCCGGCGGAGTGTGCACCGAGCAGACGCAAGTGATCCCGGGGTTGGCGAACGAGGCAGGAGAGGGTGCAGAGCGGTGAAAGCGCCGAGGAACCAGGCGAAGCAGGAAACGGCTCGGGCCACGCGCGCTGGTTCGCGGTCGAGCTTGGGCTTGTTCGCGAGCTTGATGCTGTTTTTGGCCGGAGCCGTCCCACTCGTGTGGAGCGCGCCGGCCTCGGCTTTGCTCAGCCAGGGCCATGTGTTCTCGGGGACGTTTGAAGGCAGCGGGGTGGAGAGCTTTCAGACACCGGCCGGCATCGCTGTCAACGAAGCGAGCGGGATCGTGTACGTGGCGGATCCCGCGCACGAACGGGTCGAGCTGTTCGAGCCGACGTCCGGTAGTTATGAGTTTGTCGGTGAACTGAAGGTTCCCGATGCGGGAGCGATCGCAGTCGACAACTCGAGAGATGCGGAAGACCCGTCCCGGGAAGATCTTTACGTCGCAGGAGCGGGGAGCGGGGAAGAAGCTGAATTTGGCGAACGCAACTATTTGTACAAGTTCACTACATCCGGGGAAAAGGTCTTCAAGAAAAGGGTCTTCAAGGCCAAAGAAAACAAAGAAGAATTCGAAGCGGAACTGGAAGACATATCGGGCGTGGCCGTGGACGCCGCGGGCAAAGTGTGGGTGTACTGGTATGAAGAAGGGAATATCAGCGGTTTCAGTGACGACGAACAGAATAAGCTGCTGCCGGGGGTGAGCAGGGAAGGGGTGTTGGAACAGCCCTTGTTGGAAACGCCGTGTTTGGCGGAGCCGGGTTTTGCCGTGGGTCCGAGCGATGAAGCGTTCTATGTGGCGCATGAGCGGGAAACAGGGTTCGGGGAATGTCCTGAAGAAGTAGGGTCGGTGCCGACGATGGTCTCTGAGCTGGAAGGTTCAGGTGTAGCGAGTGTTCGCAGCCTCGATCGGCAGGATGCCACTGGTGCAGCCGTGGATTCGGGCATGCGAGATGTGTATGTTGACAACGTGACGAGTGTCGCGGCGTTCGGCCCGGAAGGGACGTTCATCCAGCGCTTCGGCTCGGGCGACTTGAGCGAAGGAGGCGCGCTGGCGGTCGACTCGGCGCGAGGAATTGTGTACGTCGCCGAGCCCGGGAAGGTCGCGGTGTTCACGCGTGAAGGCGCCGGTCCGCCGACGGTAGACAGCGTGAGCGCGCAGAGCCTGTCGGCGAGCTCCGAGCGCGTGAACGCACAGATCGATCCCCACGGCGCCAAGACGACCTACCGGGTCCAGTATGGCACTGTGAGTTGCGCGGAACACGAATCGTCGTGTATCGAGACCGCCGAACAGGAAGTGGGTGAGGGCTTCGGCGACGTGGGCGTGCACGCCGTGCTGGAAGGGCTTACCCCGAACACAACCTACTCCTACCGCGTCATTGCGAAGAACGAACACGGCATGGCGCCCAGTCCCCAGAGCACGCAGACGTTCTTCACGACGCTGCCGAGCGCCGAAGGCGTGCTTCTCGATCACCGTCAGTGGCAGCTGGTTTCGCCGACCGCGATGCACGGCGCGACATCCGAAGCGCTCAACCCGGTCGACCTGGGCTCACTGATCCAGGCCTCGACGGACGGCAGCTCACTCGCGTGGACGGCGAGCGGCCCGATCTCGGGTGAAGCGCAGGACAACCACCAGCCCGAACCGGTGCAGGTGATCTCCACCCGGGGGAACGAAGAATGGATCTCGAAGGAAATCAGCACACCCCACAGCAAGGGCGAAGGCGTCACGACCGAAGAACCGACCGAGTATCGCTTCTTCTCGCCCGACCTCTCGCTTGCGGTGCTCGAGCCGCAGTTCCTCAACGAACCGCTCGAAAATCCTCCGCTCGCAGCCGCTGCGAAGGAAAAGACGATCTATATGCGCACCGAACCAGGCGAAGAGCTCCAGCCGCTGGTCACGTCCGCGAACGATCAGACAGGCGCGCCATTCGGGGGCAAGCTCGCATTCCAGGGCGCGACGGCGGATGCGAGGCACGTCGTGTTCAGGTCAGAAGCGCCCTTGGTCGACGGCGCGGGCGAAACCGGGCTGTACGAGTGGGAATCCGGAGCAGCACTGAAACTGCTCAGTGTCCTTCCAGGTAGCGAACACACCCCAGCGAGCGAACCATACCTGGGCTATCACGGCTTCGATGTGCGCGGCGCGATCTCGCAGGACGGTTCGCGGTTCTTCTGGACCAACGAAGGAGAACTCGGACCGCTGTACATGCGCGACACCTCCAAAGAAGAAACGATCGAGGTCAACGCGGCCCAAGGCGTCAAGGAAGCCGGCCCAGAAGAAATGGAAGACGGCCTCGATGAAGTGCATTTCCAGATGGCCGCGAGCGACGGTTCAAGGGTGTTCTTCACTGACACCTGGCCGTTGACGAGCGAATCGGCGCTTGAACCCAGCAGCGAAGTGGAAGCGTTTCACGCGGCGGATCTCTACGAATACGATGTTGACACGGGCCAGCTGACCGATCTCACGATGTCGCGGAACGCCGGTGAACAGGCCGAAGTGCTGGGCACGCTGCCCGGCGCGAGCGAAGACGGGGCGTACGTGTACTTCGTCGCGAACGGTGTCTTGGCGGCGGGTGCCGAAAAGGGAAACTGTCCCCGCGTCAGTCCGATTCGGATCGGGACCTCGCCCGAAGGAGAATGCAACCTGTATGTCTCTGAGCCCGACCGAGAACATCCCGCTCAGCGCGAGACGAGGTTGATCGCGCGTTTGTCGGACGACGATGCCAACGACTGGGGCGAAGGCGACGCCCCGGTCGTCGGCGATCTCGGCGGCATCACCGCACAGGTCTCAGGCAACGGGCGCTATTTGGCGTTCATGTCCAATCGAGACCTCACGGGATACGACAACGTCGATGCCAATCCCGGCGCCGAAGGCGCGCCCGACCAGGAGGTCTTCCTGTATGACGCGAGCGCGGATCGGCTCGTGTGCGCCTCGTGCAACCCGGACGGACAGCCGCCCGATGGGGTGTTCGACACAAGGCACGCGGGCGAAGGCGAAGGGCTGACCGTCGATCGCCCAGAACTGTGGAGCGGACAGTGGCTGGCGGGCTCGATCCCCGGCTGGACGCTCTACGGATATGACCCGCCGATGACCGAGCACCAATCACGCTACCTGTCAAACAACGGGCGCCTGTTCTTCGACGGCGCGGATGCCTTGGTGCCTCAGGATCAGACACCCACCAGGCAGGAGACAGTCAACGGCAAGACACTCGAAGTCGGCGTGGAGAACGTGTACGAGTACGAGCCCGAGGGCATCGGCAGCTGCCAGCAGACCAGTGGCTGCGTGGCTTTGATCTCCTCGGGCACCTCCGAACGCGAATCGGCGTTTCTCGATGCCAGCGAAGGCGGCGGCGACGTGTTCTTCTCAACCGCGGCACAGCTGGTGGCGCAGGACAGCGAACCGGGCCACGAGGTGTATGTGGCGGCCGAATGCGGCGCCGGTGAAGCCCCTGCGTGTCTACCGGAAAAGCCACCGCCAATCGAAGAATGCAACGGCGAAGCGTGTCGCGGGCCGGTCGGCCCGCAACCCGGCGTTCAAATACCGCCGACCTACACGAGCTCTTTTGCCGGCAACCAGGCCGCGCCGGCTGGCGCTCCCGCCGGCAAACCCAAACCCGTCGTCCGGACCAAGCTGACGCGCGCGCAGACGCTTGCGAAGGCTATGAAGGCGTGTCGCAAGCTCAAGCGAAAGAAGCGGCGCCAAGCGTGTGAACGCAAGGCTCGCAAGGCCTACGCCACGAAGGGCAAGCCCACCAACAGACGCGCGGCTGGACGGTCGTCCTCAAAAGGAAAGGGAAGGTAGCGCGTGGGCGGCTGGCCACGATCGACGATGCGCCGCCGAGTGCTGGCGAGCTCCAGCCTGGTATTGCTCAGTGCCGTGCTGCTGCTGGTCGCGGGTGCCAGCCCGGCGTTTGCCGGGGCCTGGTGGCGGCTGTCCTCGCGCGCTGCGCCGAGCTCGCTGCCAGCGGGTGGGACAGCGGCGATCTTCGTTTCAGCCACCAATGTGGGCGATGCCGGTGTCAATGCCACGACCAGCCCGGTCACGATCAAGGACATCCTGCCGCCCAACCTGGAAGCGATCAAAATAACCGGCGAACCGGCTTTTGGTCAGGAAGTGGCTCATCACATGACCTGTGACCAGGAAACGGTCAGCTGTTCCACCCAGCCGGAAACCTTCAACGCGTTTGAAGTGCTGGACGTCACTATCGAAGTAAAGGTCAAATCAGGCGCAATCACCGGTGAACAGAACAGGGTCGAGGTCGAAGGCGGAGAACAGCAGGGCCGGCCGGGTGTCGCGGTGCCAGGCTCGACGCTCGAGCGACCGCTGATCGTCAGTGGTCAGCCGACTCTGTTCGGAGTCGAAGAAGGCGGATATGGCATCACGCCCGAAGAAGAAGGCGGCGGTCTGGACCGCCAGGCCGGATCTCATCCGTTTCAGCTGACGACGACGCTGAACCTCAACCAGACCGCGGAACTCGCCAGCCTCGAAGGAGAAGGCGTGGCCTCCGGTTTGATCGGCACCGCACCAGCGTTGCCCAAGCGCCTGCGCTTCAACCTGCCGCCGGGTCTGATCGGCGATCCGCTCGCGGCGCCGGCCTGCTCGACCGTGGACTTCACGGCGATCGGCCTGGGCAACGTCAACGCCTGCAAGCCGGAATCGATGATCGGCGTGGCGGTCGTCACGATCAACCTTCCCGACCCTCCGTTTCACAACATCACCCACGCTGTGCCGCTGTGGAACCTGGTGCCGGCGGCGGGCGAGCCGGCACGGTTCGGCTTCGAGATCCTGCACGTCCCCGTCGTGCTGGACACATCGCTTCGCAGCGACGGCGACTACGGCGTCAGCGTCAGCGTCAACGAATCCCCCGAGTCCGCGCAGCTGCTCTCGAGCGAAGTGACGATCTGGGGCGCCCCCGCAGAAGCCAGCCACGACCAATCCCGCGGATGGGGCTGTCTGGATGAAGGCATGCCGATCAACCACACCCTGCCCTGCGAAGCGACGAGCCAGCGCTCGAGCGCCGCGTTCTTGACGATGCCGACATCGTGCAGCGGGCCGCTGGGCACGACGGTGGAAGGCGAATCGTGGCCGATCCAGGCGCTCGCCGGCGAAGCGGGACAGGCGTTCTCGCTCGAAGGCCGCTCCACGAAGGCCGAACTCGCGGGCTTTGAAGGTTGCGACGCGCTCTCGTTCGGCCCCTCGATAGCGATTGAAAGCACCGAACACTCGGCCAGCACACCGACCGGGTTGAACGTGAAAGTCAAAATGCCCCAGCAGGGCACGGTGGAATACGGCAGGCTGGCTGAGCCGGACGTCAAGAGCACGACCGTGACCCTGCCCGAAGGCGTCGAGTTGAACCCGTCCGCGGCGGGCGGGCTGGAAGCCTGCTCGGAGCAGCAGATCGGCTTCGAGGGCTCTCCCGGCGAGGACCCGCTCGCGCCCGCTGCGCCACAGCCGTTGCGATTCTCAAGCGAAGCGGCGCATTGTCCGCCGGCATCGAAGGTAGGGACCGTTCGCATCAAGACGCCGCTGCTCGAACACGAACTGCACGGATCCGTGTACCTCGCGACGCCCGCGCCACAGGGCGAACCCGGGCAGAACCCGTTTGGCTCGCTGGTCGCGCTGTACATCGTGGCCGAAGAACCATCGGCCGGGATTCGTGTCAAGCTCGCCGGCGAATCGCAGCTCAACGGACAGACCGGCCAGGTCAGCACGACCTTCGAGAACACGCCTCAGGTCCCGTTCGAAGAACTGAACCTCGAACTGTCCGGTGGTCCACGGGCGTCGCTGGGCACGCCTGCGACATGCGGAAGCCCGTCGCTTGTCGCGACGTTCACGCCGTGGCTGGAAGAAGGCTCTCCGTCTGTGACCCTGTCGGGCGGGCCCGAAGAAAGGCTCGACATCAGCTCGGGTATCGCCAGCAGCCCGTGTTCGAGCACCCCGCCGTTCGCGCCCGCGATCGTTGGCGGCTCGAGCGATGCGCAGGCTGGGGCGTTTTCGAGCTTTTCGCTTGCGATCACGCGACCGGACGGGGATCAGCCGTTGACGGGCGCGACCGTGCATCTGCCGCCGGGCGACGCGGCGATGCTCGCCTCGGTCACACCGTGCCCCGAACCGCAGGCCTCGCTCGGGACGTGCGGACCGGAAAGCGAAATCGGCCAGGCCACAGCCACAGCTGGCCTCGGCCCCGACCCCTTCACAGTCACCGGCGGGCGCGTCTACATCACCGGCCCCTACCAGGGCGCGCCGTTCGGCCTGTCGATCGTGACTCCGGCGGTGGCGGGCCCGTTCGACCTCGGCAACGTCGTCGTGCGCGCGAGCATCAACGTCGACCCGCGCACCGCTCAGGTCACGATCACCAGCGCGATACCCACGATGGTCCAAGGCGTCGGACGGCCCGCCTCGGGTGTCCCCCTGCAACTGCGCCAGATCAACGTAACCGTCGACCGGCCGAACTTCGAGTTCAACCCCACCAACTGCACCCCGATGAACATCACCGGGACACTCACCGGCCAACAGGGAGCAAGCGCTCCAGTCTCCTCGCCGTTTCAAGTCGCGGAATGCCGGAGCTTGCCGTTCGACCCCGGCGTCAGCGCCGCCACCGAGGGCAAGACCAGCAAAGCCGATGGCGCCAGCCTCGCGCTCACCTTCAAATCCCACTCCCGCGAAGCGCATATCGCCAAGACGATCCTGACGATCCCGGCCACTCTCCCGGCGAGGCTGACGACGATTCAGAAAGCCTGCCTGGCCAGGGTCTTCGAAGCCAATCCCGCAGCCTGTCCGGAAGGCTCGAACATCGGCACCGCCATCGTGCACACGCCGGTGCTCAAGAGCCCCGTCGCGGGTCCGATCTACCTGGTCTCGCACGGCAACGCCGCCTGGCCCGACGCGGAGCTCGTCCTGCAGGGCGAAGGCATCACCGTGATCCTCGACGGCCAAACCGCCATCAAGAAAGGCGTCACCACCAGCAGCTTCCTGTCCGTCCCCGACGTCCCATTCGAAACCGTCGAAGCCAGCCTGCCCGAGGGACCGCACTCGGCGCTGACCACCAACCTGCCCCTCAAAGATCACTACAGCCTCTGCGCACAACACCTCAGCATTCCGACCCAGCTCACTGGCCAGAATGCCACGCTCGTCAATCAGAACGTCAAGGTCGGACTTCAAGGCTGCGCGGCCGTCAAGGCCAGCAAAGCGCGCAAGCTCACCCGCGCCCAGAAGCGCGCTCTCGCGCTGAAGAGCTGCCGCAAGCGGCACTCGCACTCGCGTAGGGCCCGCGCCGGATGCGAACGGGCCGCCCGCCGGCGCTATGCCCCCAGAGGGAAGGTCCGCAAGGCGTGAAGGTCGCGAGTGCGTCCCCGCCTGGAGTAGGGGCGACACGGCCGTTGGCCCATACAACGGCAGCACTACAGGGGGCTCAGCATCACGCTCCGCGTCGGTCGCGACTCTCGGCTAGCTCGTCAGCCCGACGATCCCGTTACGCAGCAGCGCGGCGGCGAGCAGCGCGATGATCACTGCCGCGAGCGTCATTGCGTGGCGTTCCAACCAGCCCCGCGCGGCTCCCAGCGTTGTCATCGTTTTGTCACGCGCCACGATCAGCAGCACGATCGACGCCAGCAGCGGCAGCAGCGATACGAGCGCGAATCCGACCCAGTAAACGATGTATTCGCCGGCGTTCGGGTTCAGCTGCGAGATGTCCTTGAGCGCGATCGGGATGAATCCTCCCGGGTTGGCCAGCGTCGCGCCCGCGGCGACGATGGCGACCGCCGGCGAGGACGCGATTTTGCCCATTTTCTCGATCGCCTCCGTCGTGCGCTTGGGGTCGACCGGCCTGCGCAGCACGCGCACCACGAACGCCAGCAGCAATCCGCCGGCGACGATATCGACGATCGCCACCCACGTCCGCGGAGTGCTCGACGACTGCGGCGCCGCTGCCGCGTTGCCAAGCACGAACGCCGCCACCACGCCGATGATCAGCGTCACTCCAAATGCGCCCAGGAAGAACCACAGCCCCGTCCGCAGCGGACGCTCACCGAGCACCAGCGCCAGCACAGTGAAGGACAGCGTCGTCGGCGACAGCATCGCGGCGAGCGCCGTCAGGCCGAGCTCGACGTCGACCGACGTCGTCACCTGATCGACTCCCGTGCGCATCGTCGGTCAATCCGCGGCGCAGCCGCGCGCGCGTACGCGCGCGCGCGTAGTCGGTCGATACCCGGCCAGGGCTCGCGCGCGTGATCGCTCGATCGGCGGCTCAAGCCAGTGGGTCTGGTCGTCGCATGCGTGCCGCGATGTTCAATGCGCGCCGCGGTAAGCGTCCGGGTTGGCCGGGAATTCTGCGTCCGTCTGGCGGCGCAGAAGATACGTGCCGAAGAAGGCCAGTGCCAGAAACACGATGATCCCGGCCGGTTTACCCGTGGCGGGAATCGGCTGCCAGATGAAGATCAGGAGCATGATCCCGGCGACGATCCCGTACGTCCACCCGGGCTGCTCGCGCAGGAACGGCGCGATCGCCGCACGCGCTCTGGTCGCGAGGCGCGCAGGACCGGCGAACCACGCGGCCGCGATCAGGGGCACGCCGATCACGATGAACGCTCCCGCGATTTCCGACAGCATCTCGGTCGCGATCGTGAGCGCCGCCTGCGCCGCCGGTCTGACCGATTCGGTCTTCACGAGCGAATCGGTCACTTGCGAGATCAGGATGTTGCGCCCGAGGAACACGATCAGCCCGGCGGCGATCGCGGCGATCCCCACCCACATCAGCGTGCGGCGGCGGAACCCGGTCGCCAGCAGGATCGCGAGTGCGTACAGCACGGGCACGAGGATCGTGAGCAGCAGCGAGAGCCCTTTCAGCGCTTTGCCGCCTTCCTGCACGAGCTTGATCTGTTCGGACCTGAGGATTTTCAGTTTCGCGACCGACGCCGGCAGTTTCGAGCTGACGTCCGGAAGACCCAGCTGGCTGGTGATATTCGCCAATATCGACGCGAGATCCAGCGAGACTTCGCCATGTGTGACGGCAATCGCTCCCGTCCCGCCGTTGACGATCGTGACAAATGATTTGTCGGCCGCCCGATTGGCCTCTCGCCACACTTCCTGAACGCGCGGGCTGGCCAGCGCGCGCTGTGTCACTTCCGTGGCCAGGCTGTGCAGCGCGCCGGACAGCGGTCCCGCCAGCGGTTGGATCTGTGTTGGAAGCTTGTCCTTGATTTCCTTTTCGACATCGACGTTCGCGTACAGCTGGGCCGTGAGATAGTTCGCGGTCGCTTCGCGGATCGCGGGGTTCTGCAGCAGCCGCGTGCTCGTGTTGCCCCAGTTGTCGGGATTCAGCAGCTGGCGGTTGGCCCAGATGGCGAAGATCGCAAGCACGGCAAGCACGGTCGTGCCCCACACGATCACCTGCACCAGGATCCGCCGCCCGCGCGTGACCGGTGCGCCGGCGCCAGGCGCCTTGCCGGCAGGCTCGCCGCCGGCGGGTCCCGCGCCGGCACGCCCGCTGGCGCGATCTGCGCCGCGCGCCGCGGCCTCTTCAGGCTCGGGTCGGCTGCTGTGGCCCCGACCGGGCGTCGCCCCTGCGCTCTGGCCGGTCGCGCCCGCTCCGCCTTGAGCGGCACCCCCGTTCCCGTCTTCGTCTGTCTCGTCGTGCACAGCGTCCCCCTTCGCGCTCCACGTGCCTAGCCGCTGGGCGGACTATAACCGTGGCTCAAGCGGCGCCGCATGCCAGCTCGTCTCTATCGTCTCTAGTGTCCCGGCGATGGAGCCGATCGTCGTCACCCGCGAAGGCCGGGGGCCCGAGATCCTGCTCGTGCACGGCGGCGCGAGCGCAAGCACCACCTGGAGAGGGCTCGCGCCGCTGGCGCAGCGCTGGACGCTGGCCCTCGCTCACCGGCGCGGCTACCCGCCGAGCCCGCCCGAGCCGGACGGCCGGCACGACTTCGACGTCGACGCCGCCGACCTGCTGCCGCTGCTCGCTGCCCGGCCGCACGTCGTCGCCCACTCCTATGGCGGTCTCGGCGTCCTGCTCGCCGCCTCCCGCCGGCCCGACTCGGTACGCTCGCTCACCCTGCTCGAGCCCGCGCTGTTCCTGCCACCCGATGACCCGGAGGTGGCCCGCTTCGAGCGCATGGGCAGCGAAGTGCTCACCCATGGGCTCGACACCGACCCGGCCACGCTGCGCGAGTTCCTTCGCATCGCCGGGGCAGACGTAGACGACGGACCGCTCTCGCCGGACGTCGCCCGCGGAGTTCGCCGCGCCCATCGCGCCCGGCTGCCCCGCGAGGCAAAACCCGATCTGGCGGTCCTGCGAGACGCCGGCATCCCGACGCTCGTGGTGTCCGGAGACCACACCCCCGCGATCGAGCGCACGTGCGACGCGCTCGCAGCCGAGCTCAACTCCGAGCGCCTCATCGTCCCCGGGGCGGGCCACTTCGTCGCGGCCGCACCGGGTTTTGCGTCCGGCCTGGAGCGCTTCCTGACCTCGGTCGGTTGAGCGGCGATCCGCCGCTGCGACCGGATGATCGCGGCGACCCCCACCTGCACGATCCCACGGCCCCACGTATCCTTACGGCTGCCAGCAATCGATCAGAGGAGGAGCCGTGAGCAGCGAGGAGTTGGAGCTTGGGCCCGTCGACATCGTCGTGATCGGCTTCCCGCCAGACGCTCCGAAAACAGGCGAGGCGATCCCGCTCTTCATCGACCTCGTCGATCGAGGGATCATCCGAGTGCTCGACGTGCTGATGGTCCAGAAGGACGCCGACGGCTCCGTCGCAGGCGTCGAGATCACCGACCTCGGCGAGGGCTTCGAGGAGCTGCGCGTGTTCGAAGGCGCGCGCACCGGCATGCTCGGCGATGAGGACGCTGTCACTGCCGGCGACGCGCTCGAGCCCGGCGAGGCTGCCGTTCTGATCTGCTACGAGAACGCCTGGGCAGCTCCGTTCGCCAGCGCCGTCCGTCGCAACGGCGGCCGCATGCTCGCCTTCGAGCGGGTCCCGGTCCAGGATCTGCTCGAGACGATCGAAGCGCTCGATGCCGCCTAGATCAAGCTCGACACGCCGCCTAGGCCGACCTCGAGCCGCCCAGATCTCAAGATAGAAAGCCACAGAAAGCGAGACCAACATGCCAGGACTACTCCGCATGGCCGGCCGCACAGCGGTCGTCGCCGGTACCGCCACCGCCGTTTCGGGCCGCGTCGCCCGCCGTCAGCAGGGCCGCTGGGCCCAGCAGGAACAGCAGCAATGGGAACAGGAACAGGCCCGTGCGGCCCCCCAGGCAGCTGCACCGGCAGCCGCCCCCGCCGAGCAGGAAGACCCGATGGCAAAGCTCAAGGAGCTGGGTCAGCTGCACGACTCGGGCGTCTTGACCGACGAGGAGTTCACCGCAGCCAAGGCCAAGATCCTCAACGCCTGAGGCGACTGGCCGCCGTGACCGCGCGGGCCATCCGCACCCGCGCGCTCTCCAAGCGCTACGGTCGCACGCTCGCGCTCGACGCGCTCGACCTCGACGTGCGCCCCGGCGAGGTCTACGGCTACCTCGGCCCCAACGGCGCGGGCAAGACCACCACGATCCGCCTGCTGCTCGGGCTGCATCGGCCCAGCGGGGGGAGCGCCGAGCTGTTCGGTCACGACGCATGGAGCGATCCCGTGGCTGCACACCGCCGCGTCGCCTTCGTCGCCGGCGAGCCCGCGCTGTGGCCGGCGCTCACGAGCACCGAGACGTTCGAGCTCCTGGCGAGCGTCCGCGGCCACGCCGGCGCCCGCGCCGGCACCGACACGGCCTACCGGGACGCGCTCGTCGAGCGCTTCCAGCTGGACCCCGCGAAGAAGATCCGGGCTCTGTCCAAGGGCAACCGCCAGAAGGTCCAGCTGATCGCGGCGCTCGCCACACGCGCCGATCTGCTTTTGCTCGACGAGCCCACCAGCGGTCTCGATCCGCTGATGGAGATGGTCTTTCGCGACTGCGTCAACGAGGCCCGCGAGCGCGGCCAGACCGTCTTTCTGTCCTCGCACATCCTCAGCGAGGTCGAGGCGCTGTGCAACCGCGTCGGGATCCTCAGACAGGGCAAGCTCGTCGATCAGGGCACCCTCCACGAGCTGCGCCATCTGGCCGCCCAGACCGTCGAAGTCACGTTCTCCGGGCCGGCGCCCGCCATGCCCGCGCTGCCCGGTGTCCGTGTCCAGTGCCCGGGTCCCAGTGCGCTGCGCTTCGAGGTGACCGGGCCCGTCGGGCCGCTCATCGCTGCGCTCGCCGCCTCCGCCGGCGCGCATCCGATCGAGACCCTGATCAGTCGCGAGCCCTCGCTCGAGGAGATCTTCCTGCACCACTACGACACCTCGGACGGGCCCGAGCCGCAGCACGCCGGCGCCGCGACCTCGGCGCCCGCTCAGAAGTCCCGGACCGGTGGCGAGCGCTGACGCCCCCAACCAAGGCCTCACCGAGGCCTCCGCGCTCGCGCGCAGTGCCCGCGGTGCGGAGCGCACGCGCGCGCGTGCGCTCGTGCGACAGGCGATGCGCGACGCGCGCACGCGCACGCTCGGCTTTGCCGCGCTGTTCGCCCTCTACTCCTACATCCAGCCGGTGGGCTGGCGTCACGCCTACCCGACGCTCGCCGACCGGATCGCGTTCGCGCGCAGCTTCGCCGGCAACGACGCGCTGCGGCTGTTCTACGGATACCCGTACCAGCCGCTCACGGCCGGCGGCTACAGCGCCTGGCGCGTCGGCGGAACGCTCGCGATCGCCGCGGCCGTGTTCGGGGTGCTGGCCTCGGTGCGCGCACTGCGCACCGAGGAGGACACCGGTCGCATGGAGCTGATCCTGGCCGCGCCCGTAGCGCGTCGCGCGGCCTACCGCTGCTCGATCGCCGCGATCGCTGCGACCGCGCTGCTGCTGTGGCTGGCGCAGCTCGCGGGGTTCCTCGCCGGCGGACTGCCGCTCGCCGGCGCGGCCTATCTCGCCCTCGCCACCGGCACCGTCACCGCCGTGTTCGCCGGTCTCGGGGCGCTCGCCAGCCAGATCGCTCCGACGCGCCGCCTGGCGCTCGAGCTCGGCACCGCGACGATCGGCCTGTTCCTGCTGCTCCGTGTGATCGCCGACACCGCCGTCGGCGCCGGCTGGCTGCGCTGGGCCACGCCGCTCGGCTGGGCCGAGCAGCTGCGCCCGTTCGCCGGGCCCCGACCGCTCGTCCTCGTCCTGCCGGCGCTCGCGACCGCGCTGCTGATCGCGACTGCGGGGCGAATCGCAAGCCGCCGCGACATCGGGGCGGGGCTGCTCTCGCCGCGTGACACCGCTGCGCCCCGTCTGCGCCTGCTCGGCACCCCGACGCTGCAGGCGCTTCGCGGCGAGCTGCTCAGCTTGAGCATCTGGAGCGCCGCCATCGCCGCGTTCGCGCTGGTGCTCGGCATGGTCTCGGCCAGCGTCTCGTCTGCCGGTATCTCCAAGAGCCTGCGCGAACAGCTCGCCAAGATCGGCACCGGCTCGATCGCCACACCGACCGGATATCTCGCGTTCGTGTTCCTCTTCTTCATCCTCGTCATCAGCCTGTTCGCATGCGCCCAGGTGAGCGCCATGCGACACGAGGAAGCCGAGGAACGCCTGCAGACGCTGCTCGCGCTGCCGCTCGGCCGCGCCCGCTGGCTCACCGGGCGGCTGCTGCTTGCCCTCGGCGCCGCAGTCGCGCTGTCGCTGATCGCCGGCCTGTTCACCTGGGCTGGCGCCGCCTCACAGGGTGTCGGCGTCACGGGCGCGCAGATGCTCGAGGCCGGCGCCAACTGCCTGCCGGTCGCGCTGCTGTTCCTCGGCGTCGCCGCGCTCGCCTTTGCGCTCGTCCCGCGCGCCGGCGCCGGTCTGGCATACGGCCTGGTGGCGCTCGCGTTCCTGTGGCAGCTCGTCGGCTCGCTGCTCGGCGCGCCCAAGTGGCTGGTCGAACTTACCCCGTTCGCGCACGTCGGCCTGGTCCCCACACAGGCGTTTCGCGCCGGCGCGGCGACCGTGATGCTCGCGATCGCGCTCGTCAGCGCCCTCGCCGGCTTGGCGGCGTTTCGCCGGCGTGATCTGATCGGCCAGTGAGAGGCTCTGGACGAGCCCGGTTGGGCGCATCGGGGTTGGCCGTCTGGGCTGGGCCCGCTGGGCTGCGCCTTTGCGGGTAGGGCCAGTGAGAGGATTTGGGCGATGCTCCAGCAAGTAGCCGTCGGCCGGTGGTCGCTCGACGCGTACGAAGGGATCGCCCCGGCGCCCGCGATCGAAGAGCTGCGCGAGCAAGCCCGCGCGCTGCATGGAGCGCGCATCCTGCATGTCAACGCGACCCCCTATGGGGGCGGGGTCTCCGAGCTGCTGCGCTCGTGCGTCCCGCTGCTGCGCGATCTCGGACTGACCGTCGACTGGAAGGTCATTGGTGGCAACCGCGACTTCTTCCGCGCCACCAAGGCCCTCCACAACGCCCTCCAGGGCGCCGAGCGCTCGCTCACCGACAGCGAGCAGGCGGCGTACGAGCAGTCGATGACCGAAAACGCTCCGACGCTCGACGGCAGCTATGACTTCATCGTGATCCACGACCCGCAGCCGGTCGGCCTGCTGCGCGCACGCGGCAAGGGCCGTGCCCGCTGGGTCTGGCGCTGCCACATCGACACGAGCGAGCCCAACCCGCAGGCATGGGGCTTTCTCGCTCCCTACCTGGACGGGTTCGATGCGGCCGTGTTCACGATGCCCGAGTTCGTGCCGCCCGGCCTCCCCGTGCCGCGCGTCGAGGTGATCGCGCCCGCGATCGACCCGTTGAGCCCGAAGAACATCGAGCTCGATGCGCGCACCGCAAACCAGATCCTCGACTGGATCGGTGTAGACCTGCCCGGTCGTCTGGTCACGCAGGTGTCGCGCTTTGACCGCTGGAAGGACCCGCTCGGGGTGATCGACGCCTACCGGCTCGTGCGCGAGCAGATCGGCGACCTGCAGCTCGCGCTCGTCGGCTCGATGGCCCTCGACGATCCGGAGGGATGGGACGTCTACCGCGAAATCTCAGACGCCGCTCGCTCCGACCCGCTGATCCACATCTTCACGAACCTCACCGGCGTCGGCAACGTCGAGGTCAACGCCTTCCAACGCCTGTCCGAGGTGATCGTGCAGAAGTCGATCCGCGAGGGCTTCGGGTTGGTCGTGTCGGAGTCGCTGTGGAAGGGCACGCCCGTGGTTGCCGGCCGTGCCGGCGGCATCCCTCTGCAGATGCCCGACGGCATCGGGGGCCGGTTGGTCGACAACGCGCAGGAGTGCGCCGCGGCGCTGCTCGAGCTGCTCGGCGATCGCCAGCTGGCGGCAGAGCTCGGGCGCAGTGGTCGCGAGCGAGTGCGTGAGCGCTTCCTGCTGCCACGCCTGCTGATGGAGGAACTGCGCCTGCTCGTCACGATCGAGCGATCGGCGGCCGCACCCGAGGCGCTCGCGCCGTGAACGAGAGAGCCGTGCCAGGACACAGCGGTCGCCCAGTTCGCTCACGCTTCTACAGGTACCGTTACTCGCACAGGTACCGTTACTCGCGCAGGGACCGTTACTCGCCCGCATGCAGGCTCGCGCGCAAGCGCTGAGGTTGTGAGAAGCCGCGCGAAAGCGGTACCCTTGCGGCAGCGAAGCACGAGGGGCCAGGGACGGCGCAGGGCTAGCGCAGAGCTTGGAGGAAGGGGGACTTTGCGACCGTCGATCTAGATCAGGACCATCGCGTGACGCGTCGGTCGCGATCGACCGTTGCGCCCTGACAGACACGTGCGCTCAAGGCTCGGGCGCCGCCGCTCCAAGCGGCGCTCGGGAATGCCTCGGCCCGGACTCCCTCTCCGTTTGAGCCGGGGAACCCGCAGGACCGGAGCGTGGCCCCGACCGGGGCCACGCTCCTTTTGGGCGGCCGGTGTTCTAGCCTGGAACCGGTGCGTGTCGAACTGCTCTACTGGCCCGGCTGTCCTTCGCATGAGAAGGCGCTTGCGGAGCTGCGCTCGGCGATGAGCGAGCTGGGACACGACCCGGGCACGATCGTCGTCCGCGAGCTGACCACGGACGCCGACGCCGAGCGTGAGCATTTCGTCGGCTCGCCCACCGTCCGCGTGGCCGGTGTCGACATCGACCCAGCGTCCGCCGCCGACCACCCCGTCGGACTGGCATGCCGTGTCTACCGGCGTCGCGACGGCCGCTTCGCGCCGACCCCCGACCCCGCGGACCTGCGCGACGCGCTGGCCCGGGCCGTAACCGACGCCGGCACGCCCCACGAGCCGTCCGAGCTGGCCGCCGGGAGAGCCTGAGATGGCCGTTGTCGGAGACACCGCCCCGACCTTTGCGCTGCCCGACACGGAGCGCAACGTGCACGAACCGGGCGACGCGCCCGCGACCGTCGTGATCTTCACCTGCAACCACTGTCCCTACGCGCTCGCATGGCACGAGCGCACGGTGGCGCTCGCCCGCGACTACGCCGAGCAGGGCGTGCGCGTGCTTGCGATCAACCCCAACGACTCCGAGCGCTATCCGCGCGACGCGCCCGAGCAGATGCGCGCACGCGTGGAGAACGGCGAGTTCGACGGCGTCCCCTATCTGCACGACGAAAGCCAGGAGATCGCGCGCGCCTACGACGCCAAGACCACCCCCGACGTGTTCGTGCTCGATTCCGAGCTGACGCTGCGCTATCGCGGCGCGCCTGACGGCGACTACGAAGATCCGAGCCAGAACGCGACCTTCGTGCGCGACGCTCTCGACGCCGTGCTCGATGGTCGTGAGCCGGAGCTGGCCGAGACGCCGCCGGTCGGCTGTTCGATCAAGTGGAAGTAGCCCGGATCGACGCCCGCCGAATCCGTACTCTGCCGCAGCCAAGATCACGGGACGTTCACGAAGGCGCCGACGCGCAGCCGCTATACGTTGGCCCGCATGGAGCTGGTCGAGCTCTCCACTCCGTCCGACAAGCGCGACCTTGACAGCGCGCCCGCGATCGGTGCCTACCTGACCGACGGAGCAACGCTCTTTCAGGTCCAGCGACTGCTCGCGGGGCGCTCCCGCCGCGAGATATTGATGGAGCTCCAGGATTGCGCGACGCTCGACCTCGTCCTGTGTCCGGTTCGCCCGCTCAGCGAGCTTGGCCTGCGCCTGGTCTCGGGGACGCCCTCGGCAGCCAGCTGAGCCCGTCGGCACCGAATGGTCGCCTGCCCGCGTGCGAGGATGCCGCCGTGAATCGAGATCCGCTCGTGACGCTCCCGTCGGTGCTCGCGTTCCCCAACCAGCGAAGCAAGGATGCCGACACGATCCCCGCCGATCGGCGCTTGGGTGACTCCGGCGCCGCAGGTTCTGGCGCCTCGCAGCCAGACGACGCCGCGTCCGGGCCGGGGCGCTACGTGCTCGGCGTCGACGGTGGCGCGACCAAGACGCTTGCCGCCGTGCTCGATCTCGAGCGACGCACCCTTCATCTCGGCCACGGAGGTCCCAGCAACCAGGACGCCGTCGGCCCTCGCCGCGCCGTCAACGCCCTGCTCGAGGCGGCCGATCAGGCTCTCTCCCGCGTCGGCATCGCTCAGCAGGACCTGGCGGCCGCCGTGCTCGCCGTCGCGGGCACCGACACCGATGCGATCGATCGCCATCTGCGCGAAATGCGCGACGGCGACTGGATCGTCGTCAACGACGTGATCAGCGCGTGGGCCACCGCCACGGGCGCGCGTCCCGGGGTGGGCGTGATATCCGGAACGGGCTCGAACGTTTTCGGCGTCGGCCCGGACGGTCGCTGCTGGCGCGCCGGTGGCTGGGGACACCTGCTCGGCGACGAGGGCAGCGGCTACTGGCTTGGGGCGCGCTCGCTCAAGGCTGCGCTCCACGATCGCGACGCCTCCGGTCCGGCCACCGGCCTCAGCGACGCCGCCCTGCGCTTCTTCGGCGCTCCGACTGTCGAGGCGCTGGCCGCCAGTGTCTACACCACGCCGCTCACCAAGGACGAAGTCGCCGCCTTCGCCGTCGAAACGGCGTGTCTGGCCGAGCAGGGGGACGCCGTCGCGCGCGACCTCTACGCGCTCGCGGCCGGCGAGCTGTCCGCCCAGGTCGCCGCGGTCATCGCCCAGACCGGGCTCACGGGCGCCTTTCCGGTCGGTCTGATCGGCGGGGCCTTCAAGGCCGGCTCGGTCTTCGTGGCGCCGCTGCGCGAACGCATACACGCTTGCGCTCCCCAGGCCGAGGTCCGAACCGTGGACATGACCCCGGTCGGCGGAAGCGTCTTGCTCGCCGCGCGGGCGTGCGGATGCGAGTCCGAGATCCCCGTCGCGGAGCTCACGGACCTGATCGACGCCGCGATCGCCGCGTGACCTGGACACGAGCCCGGAGCTTTTCGCTAGCCTGACCAAATCGAACAGGCGGCCCGCCTGTTGTGCACAGCTGAAAGTCCGATGGTCGTCCCCTCTCTTCATCGGCTCCGATCTCGTATGCGACAGGGCCTGATCGCGGTGGCCCTGGCCGGCCTCGTATGGGCGTGTGCATGCGCCCTGCTCGGACCGGCTGCGGATGCCGCCACGGTCAGCGCCCGTGCCGGCGGGGCCGCCGATACGCGAGGCTCCGCCTATCCGGCAGCGGCCACGCGGCCGCTGGTCATCGCCAAAGCGTCGCAGTTCGCGCGCGCCTCGAGCGCCGCCGCCCACGGCTCGACGAAGTCGGGCTCGCGCAAGCGCCGCAAGCCCAAGCCGGTCCTGATCGGCAACCCGGCGCGGGCACTGGTCGCGTTCGAAGCGATGCAGAACGCCTACTACATCCGTGGGTCAGGTCTGTACGAGGGCGAACCGTTCTCGTTCCTGTGGCCCTTCTCGCAGGCGCTCGCCGCGACCGTCACACTGGCGAACGTAAACGGCATCGCCAAGGTCCCGGGGCTCAGCGCCGAGCTCTCGCGCGAACTGCAGGCCCGCCTGATCGGACTCGGCAACTACCTCGACGTCGACAACTCCGGGGCCCCCGAAGGCAGTTTCACCAGCCAGCTGTCCGCCTTCGACGCGACCGTCGCGCCCCCCGCCGGTCCCGGCGGCACGAAGTTCTACGACGACAACGAGTGGGTCGGCATCGAGCTCGTGCGCACCTACAAGCTGACCCACGACAGCGCCGCCCTCGGCAGTGCCGAGGCGATCATGGCGTTCGTGATGGCGGGATGGGACAGCAGTCCCGAACTGGCCTGTCCGGGCGGCGTCCCGTTCTCGAACTCGCTCGAAAACAGCGAACGCAACACCGTCACGAACGCCCCCGGCGCCGAGCTGGCGCTCGAGCTGTACGGGCTGACCGGACAACAGCAGTACCTGCAGTTCGCCGAGACCGCCTATGAATGGGTGCGCGCCTGCCTGCTGCAGTCCAACGGGCTCTACGCGGACCACCTCAACGCGCAAGGCAAGGTCGCGGACACCTTCTGGAGCTACAACCAGGGCAGCATGATCGGCGCCGGCGTGCTGCTCTATCAGGCCACCGACAACGCCGGCTACCTGTACCAGGCCCGCCAGACCGCCAAGGCTGCGCTCGGCTACTACACGCTCGAACGGCTCAACTCGGAAAATCCCTTCTTCGTCTCGGTCTACTTCCGCAACATGCTCTACCTGGACTCGGTCACGCACGACCCGCCCGGACCTGCGCTCGCGCAGGGGTACGTCAACTACGCCTGGCAGCATCTGCGTCTCAACAACGACCTGTTCGTACACGGCTCCCCGCCGCTGAGCGAACTTCTCGACCAGGCCGCGATCGTCCAGATCTACGCGCTGCTGTCCTCGCCGCCGAGCACCTACTTCTGAGCCCGATAGCCCGCGCGCGCCCACCGGGAAAAGCGCTTGGGCTTGCGCGCATACAGACGTGCTCCGCGGCGCAGCGCCCGCTCGCGCAGCCGTGCGCGCCGTCGCGCGATCGTGTGCAGCAGCGCGCGACGGGCTCGCTTGTGCCGCTTCAGGGGAGCATCTGCGCGCGCTCTCTCGGCCAGCAGCGCCAGGTCGTGCTCCTGGCCAAGCAGTTCGCCCAGCGCGTCCGCGCGCCGCGCCAGCTTGGACAGGCGCCGGGCGCTCCTGCCCGAGGACCTGGATCGCCGCGCGCTCCTCGCCCGGCCCGCGGCCCCAACCTGGCTTGCGGGGACGGCTCGGTCCGCGAGAACGGTCGCGCTCCCGTGCACATCGAGCACTTCGAGCACGTAGCGCAGGTCTTTGACCTCTTTGCGCCAGCGATGCAGGGCGGTCGCAGCGGGCTTGCGCGCGGCGGCCCGCGCCCAGCGCGCTCGACCCTTGCGGTACACGCGCCGCAGGCCCGGCTGGACCAATCGCTCGAGCGAACGATCGCGCAGATCCCAGCCCTCCAGACGCGTGCGCAGCGCGGCGAGGTCGGCCGCGATCTCGGCATGCGCACCCGCACCGGCACGGCCGTCGCCCACGCGGCCGTCCGTGGTCGCCGAGCCGTTGCTCGCGGGCACGCTCGCGAGCCGGCTGCCCTGTGCCTGGGCGGCCTGGGTGACACGCTCGCGCTCGAGCGCTTCGCGCAGCTCGATCAGGGCGCGACGGCTCCTGAGCCGGCGCGGATGACGTTCCAGGAGCTGCTCGAGCGTGCCGACCATCACCGCCGCGTCACGAGCCTCCGCCAGCTTCGCCGCCGCGTCGCGCAGCACCGCCCGCGCGCGTGCGCTGCGCTTGCGGCCCAGTTCGTCTTCCAGCAGGCGCAGCATCGCGCGAACGCGCTTGAGCGCCTTGCGCGTCTCGTGCACGCGGTCGGCCGCGGCCAGCGCGCCCTCGTCGCGCAGCAGCTCGATCGCCAGGTCCAGCTGAGACAGCGCGATGCGCTTGAGACCGCGCGCGGGCGTCTCGTGGGGAAGCAGACCGAAGTGGCGGTCGCGCTCGGCCGGGCGCGGTCGCGCAGACCGCCGGTTGCGTTCGGCACGAGCCAGCGCCGCCAAGCCGATCGTCACGCCGAGCGCCAGGGTCGCGGCCAGCGTGCCGCGCGAGGGTCGCGCCAGAATGACACCATGCCCAAGTCCCTGCCCGCGGCGCGCTGGTGGACGGTGCGACCTGCCGCCAACCGCAAGCCGGCGACGTACCGCTGTCCGCTTTGTGGTCGTCATCTTCCCGCTCTCAGCGAACACATGCTGATCGCCCCCGAAGGCGACACGCGCCGCCGCCGCCACGCCCACAGCGACTGCGTGATGAAAGCCCGGGCGCGCGGAGCCCTGCCGCTGCGCGAGGATTGGCAGAAGGCGCAACCGCGTGAGCCCTCGCGCTGGCGGCGGCTGCTGCGACGCCGGTGACCGTGACCGCCTCCCGCCTCAAGGCTCCCAGCCGTTCCTCCATCCCTCGAGCCCTGCCTCGCCGAGCACCGGTGCGTCAACTTCCCCAGACATGGACCTGCTCGGGCTCAACCCGGATGATCAGGCGCTCTTCGCCCGGTTGGCGAAACGGGTAGCTGTCACGATCGAGGTACTTCTTCGCGAGCGCGTCGATATGGGCGTCCGCGCCGTCGTGGGTGCGCTCCGCCACGCGGCCGCGGATCGAGACATACTCGTAAGGGTTCTCGAAGTTCTGGACCGTCAGGGTCACGCGCGGATCGCGCTCGAGGTTGCGCGGCCAGGCGCGTCCCTCAGCGGTGTTCACGACCGGCCTGCCGTCCTGCACGTCCACCCACACCGGCACCGACAGCACCGACCCATCGGGATTGATCGTCGAGACATTGCAGAAGTTCTTGGCCTGCAGCAGCTCGGCGCCGCGGCCCTCGATCGTTGCGCTCATCGCTTGACCTTTCTATCGGGAACGTGAACGGAGCGTGAGCCCATCACCATACGCTCCCAGGCCCGTGCCTACCGGCGACTGAGCCCGCCCGTCGAGCTCGCCGCCGGGATCGCGCCGCTTGCGCCCAGCTGTCCGTCATTCAGCTGAAACCGCACGCGCGCCTGCCCGCCGCTCGGACAACAGGGCGGATCGCCCGGGCGATACAGGCCATAGGCGAGCGTTGCTTCCGTGTCGCCCTGCGACACGAGACTGATCTGCCCGCTCGGCTGCGCCGCGTCGGTGCCGACGTAGTGGCCGTCGACGAAGAAAAACGCCTGTTCTGCCTTCGCGCCGTCCGCGCCTGCGCGTGTACCGACCAGAACCTGAAGAGTCTGGTCGGGACGGTACTGGGACGTGTCCACCGGGGCATAGCCGCGCGCGTGCAGGACGGCGAGAGGCCCCGCCAGGGCCGCCCGTGTTTCCGCGGGAGCCTTGCCTTCGGACTGCTCGAACTGAGGCTCGGGCGCCGTACGCGTGCTCGAGGTCGTCGTGCCGGTGCTCCCCGGCGACGCGCTCGGGCTCGAGCTCGAGCCCGTGCTCGTCGACCCGACGGACGGCTGCGCCGGCGTCGTCGCCTGAGGCCCGGTCGGTGGTGCGTGCGCCGGTGGCACACTCGAGACCGTCACGGTCTTGGTCGTGGCGCCGCAACCCGCAAGCAGCCAGATCGTCGCCGCGGCGAGCGCCAGCGACGTCGCTCGCGCCCGATCAGCTCGCGTGGTCACACCCCCATCGTATTGGCAGCAACGGAGTAGGATCGGCGTGGCGATGGCTCGACAACCAGAAGGGGCCGGCGCTCGCAAGCGCACCCGCCGCGAGTCAGCGCGCACCTGGGGGCTCGTCGTGCTGGCGGCGCTGACAGCGACGTTCGCCGTGCTCAACCTCGAAACCGTGTCCGTCGACTGGATCCTGGGCACCGCTCACGTGCCGCTGATCGTCGTGATCCTGATTTCGGTGCTCCTGGGCGCCGCGCTGCTGTACGGCGCCGAACGCCTGTCGGCCAAGCGTCGCCGCTGAGACCGGGCACTACGCGGGCAGCGTGACCGGCCGTCCGGGCAGCGCCGGATCTGCTGTCGAGCGGCCTCGAGCGGGACGCCAGCGCGGATCTGCCGTCGAGCGGCCGCGGGCGGGACGCCAGCGCGGATCCGCTGTCGAGCGGCCGCGAGCAAGACGCCGGCGCGAGCCCCGCCGCGGGGCTCAGATCGACGCGGGTCCGCGCGCCTCCATCTGCGCGCGCCACTCGATCACCACCTCGGCTGCGGTCTCGGCCCCGGCAAACGCGGCCAGGACCACATATGCGAGGGCGTCGACCAGCGCCGGCAGCAGATGGATCTGTCGGCTCGCGACCTGGCAGCGGACCGTGTGCCAGATCGCGCCCGCGACGCAGTCGGTGATCAGCGCGTTGCTGGGAGCGTATGGGGCATCCCGTGTCAGCAGCCCCGCCAGGTCCCGCGACAGCCCGACGCTGCGCGCGAACGCGTTGGGACCGGCCCCGGGCGCCACGCAGGCGATCGTCTGAGCATGGACAGGATGTTCGGCGAGCGCGCCCAGCAGCGCGCGGAGCGCCTGAGGCATGGCCCGCAGCCATTCGGTTCTGAGCATGTCCTGTTCGGCCACCAAGTCCAGCAGCTCTGCGCCGAGCCGATCGAACGCCGCGAGAAAGCACTCCTCCTTCGAGCCGAACAGCTCGTAGAAGGCCTCGACCGATACCCCCTCGCGCTCGGCGATCTGGGGCGGGCTCAGCTGCTCGTAGCCCTCGCTCGCAGCGAGCTCGACGACGCTTCGCTGCAGGCGCTCGCGCAGCTCCTCGCCGGCGACCGGCGTCGAGTTGAGCAGGCCGTTGGTGGAAAGCGAACCCGCCGCGACCGAGCCTGCCGGCCCGCGGGTGCGAGGCACGGTGGAGATGCGTCCGACCCCCGGTGCCCGCTGCAGCAGAGTCCAATCCAGCAGATCCTCGCTCAGCTCGGGAACCTCGCGGGCGCGCCCGGCGGACAGGCGCATCGAGATCGCCCCGTGCATGCCGCCGACGATCGCTCGCGCCACCGGCGCCGGCAGGCGATCGTCGGCATGAGCCCGCGCGAAGCTCTCGCAGAGCATGCGCTCGAACGTGATGCTCGCGCGGCGCAGGTGCACGAGTCCCATCGCGCCCGCGGTCTGGGCCTCGACAATCGCCAGGACGGCCGTCTTGGTGTTGGCGCAGACGCTCTCGGTGCACGCGTCGAGGCTCGCGTGCAGGCGCTCGGCCGGCTCGCCCGAAGCCGCCAGGTAGGCGCTGTTCACCCTGCGCGCGCCGCGGGCGGCGATCAGATCGAAGGTCGCGAGGAAGCACTCCTGCTTGTTCGCGAACTGCTCGTAGAACGACCGCCGTGAGACGCCCGCAAGGCCGATGATCTGCTTGACGCTCGTGCCGGCGTATCCGTTTGCCGCCACGGCCTCGACCATCGCACCGTGCATGCGCATGCGCTGATGCCGCGCCACCTCGCTGGGCGCGAGACGGTGCGGACCACGCGGCAGGCGCTTGTACAGGGGCGCGATCGACCCGTTGGAGACCGAGCGGGCGAGCGGTCGGTCGGAGCCGTCCGCGCCCCGGCCAGACCCGGCGCGTCGCTGAGACATGTAATCCACCTCTCCGAAACTGTTTCGCTTATGCAAAGCATGTCAAATCAGCCCGACGCCTTCGCATGGTGTCATGTCAGCAACACTTTGTCTACAATGAATGCCGGAGCGTGCGATCGTCCGTCGACGCTCTCGGCCGCCTGGGGCCACCAGGACGAGCGCGGCGGGTCGTGGAATTGCGGGTCGCGCGTTCAGGGGGTCCGCTTGGGCGGCGCGCCGTCGGTGTCTGCTCGCGCGCTGCGCTTGCCGGGGGGTGCGCTTGTGCCGCGCTCGGTCAGTGCGCCAGGGCCTTCAGAGCCAGGATCGCGAGCCCCAGCACGGCGCCGATCGCGCCCTCTAGGAAAAGCTCGCCCGTGCCCGCGCCCGCGGCCACGCCCGCGAGCAGCTCGAGCGCCACCAGCGCGACGATCGCGCTCCAGATCGCGACGGCGATCCCGGTCGTCTGCGAGGCGCCCGCCGCCCAGCACACGAGCAGCGCCAGCAGCGGGATCAGGGCGCCGCGCACGATCGCCCACTCGCGCGCGAGCGCCTGCACGAGCGCTCGCAGGCTGAGGCGCCCGCGCTCCGACAGGCGCCGTCCGAGCACCGCCGCATACGAGTGCGCGAGCCAGTACACGCCGAGCCCGATCGCCACCGACGCAACCGTCGCAGGGTAGCTGTCGTGCAGCCCGCTCTCGGCCGCCAGCAGCGCGCCGATCAGGATCACCCCGTAGACGACCCGCTCGGGGTTCTCCCGGCCGGTCCACCGCTCCGCTATCCGCGCCAGGACCCGTGGAGCCGAGGGCTCGATCGGGGCCGAGGGCTCGGGACGGTCGGGGGCCGAGTGCTCTACGCGCGGGGACGAGGGCTCGGCCGGTGGCGCGTCCGATGGCCTGGCAGGTGGCGGGTCCGCCGCTGTGGACGGGTTCGGGGGCTCGGACTCCGGTCCGACGCGTGGACAGGCCGAGCGTTCGGGGGGGTGCGGGGCCGAGGAGGGCGAGATGTGCCGATTATCCCGAGCCGGGCCGGCCCGCGCACGCGCCCGATGTTGGCGCGCGACCGGCCCGGCTGTCGCGAGCCCGCTGCTCACGCCGCGCTCCGGCGCGGCCGGTCTTTGATCGATGGCGCGCGCCGGCGCTGTGAGCCGACCTTACTCGCGCGGCGCGTCGCGCACGGTCCACGGCGCACCGGCCCGACGGCCGTTTCGACGTGCTCGCGACGGTCGCGGTCGGGTTCCAGGCGTAGTAGTCGGTGGGCGACTGCGCGCCGCGTGTGTAGGCGATCAGCATCGCGACGCTCGGGGTGCCGTACACGTCGATCCCGGTCGCGGCCCCCATCGCGAGCCATCCTTCGGGGAACCGCCACAGGATGTCCTGGCGATGCCCCCAGCAGCCTTCGGCGCCCGGCGACGTGCAGGCTGCGTTGGCGCTTCCGTAGCCGTCGTCGTACATCCAGACGTAGTAAGCGGCCAAGGCGTTCGGGTAGTCGCTGGCCCAGTTCGACGCGAACCCCCACACCGCGACGCCCGGCGTCAGTTCAGGCGGCGGCAGCGGGTCGCTGAGCTGTTCGACGCCGGCCCGCGCGCTCTGATCGAGCTCCGCGTTCAGTCCAGCCACCGGCGCGAGCCCGTACGCGACGCGGTCGAGGTCGGTCAGCACGAGCAGCTGCCGGGCCGGCGCCAGGCTCGTGAAGTCGTGTGGCAGCTCGTACGGGCCGAGGCCGAGCCGCCCGCGGGCGCCGTCGAGGGCCGCCACGATCGCTTCCTCGCAGGCAGGCCCCGACGGGGCCTGCGCGCAGCTGGCGGGCAGCGGTCCGAGCGGCAGGTTCGCCGGCGGATCGGCGGGCGCGTTCGCTTGAGCCCGAGCCACCCCAGGGGCGTGCCCGAGCCCGACCAGCGTGATTACGAGCCCGACCATGATCAGTGCCGCGAGGGCCGTGAGGCGTATCGCAGGGCGCTGCATGAGCGCGGGAGCCTACCTGACAGCGGATACCCGCGCGCGTTCGCAATTTGCGCTCACTCTCCTGCTGGTGGCGATGCGATTGCGCGTGCGCCGCGCGGATCGGCCGTTGGCGGCCGGCCGGGCGCGCTCAAGCTCGGGCGCGCGAGTACCGATGAGTGAAAAGCTCGCGATAACCGGCGGGGCTTCCCGGCGACACGTGCCGTGACCGTGAGACTGATCCCCAACCGCGCAGCCGCGGAGGCTGCCCAGCGGCCATTGCTATGGGCGCTCAGCCTTGCTGCGATCGCGGGCTTTGCGGCGCTTGCGCTGGCGGCCGGGCTGTGGCTGACCGGCGGCGACGCCGGCCCGGTCGGCGTGCTGCTCTCGATCGGCGCCGTGATGGTCGGGCTCGCGCTGCTCCTGCAGCTGATCGTGATCTACCAGAACCGCGCGCTCACGTCCGATCTGGAGCGGCGCGTGCAGCAGCGCACGGCCGAGCTGCGCGCCACGGAGCGCTACTTCCGCGCCCTGGCGCAGCACTCATCGGACGTGATCGCCGTCGTCGGCGCCGACCTCAACGTGCTCTACGTGAGCGACTCGATGGCCGACATCTTCGTGCGCGACCCGACCGAGCTGGTGGGACGCCGCCTCGACACGCTCAGCGGCGGGTCTGTCCCGCTGACACACGCGCTCGAGCGCGCGGTCAACGAGCCCGGGCGCGTCGTGCGCGTCGAATGGGAGCTGACCGATGGCAGCGGCCGTCTGCGCTACGCCGAATCGGCGATCACGAACCTGCTCGGCGACCCGCACGTGCGCGGCCTCGTCGTGAACACGCGCGACGCCACCGATCAGGTGGTTTTGCAGCGCCAGCTGCGCCAGCAGGCGTTTCACGACCCGCTCACCGGCCTTGCCAACCGCGCGCTGCTGACCGACCGGGCCGAGCACGCGCTCGCACGCTCGGCCCGCTCGGGAGCGATGGTGGCCGTCGTGCTGGTCGATCTGGACGGCTTCAAGTTCGTCAACGACAGCCTCGGCCACCAGGTCGGCGACATCGTGCTGTGCGAGGTCGCGCGCCGGCTGCAGTCGCTCGTGCGCTCGGAGGACACGGTCGCGCGCCTGGGCGGCGACGAGTTCGTGATCCTGATCGACGACGTCAGCGCCCTCGAAGAGCCCAAGCGGCTGGCCGAGCGCGTCGGCGAGGTGCTGCGCCCGCGTTTTGAGCTGTCCGGCTCGGACTACGCGGTGACGGCAAGCGTCGGCGTGGCGATCGGGTCGGGCACCGAGGTCGATGTCCACGATCTCGTGCGCGACGCCGACACCGCGATGTACGTCGCCAAGACCGGAGGCAAGGACTCGGTGCGCGTGTTCGCGCCCTCGATGCACGAGCGCGCACACGAGCGTTTCCGCCTGCAGGGCGATCTGCGCCAGGCGCTCGAGCGCTCGGAGCTGCTGCTCTTCTACCAACCGATCTTCGACATGCTCGACGGACGGCTCAAAGGCTTCGAGGCGCTCGTGCGCTGGAGCCATCCGACGCGCGGCCTGGTGGCGCCCGAGCGCTTCATCCCGCTGGCCGAGGAGAACGGTCTGATCGTGCCGCTCGGCCGCTGGGTCTTCCACGAGGCCCTCAACCAGCTCGGGGCCTGGGACGCGCGCCACGAGGGGGCGCGGGCGCTGTCGATGTCGATGAACGTCTCGACCGTCCAGCTGCGATCCCCGAACCTGATCGCCGACGTGCGCAGCGCGCTCGAGCAGAGCGGCGTGACCCCTTCGCGCGTGGTGCTCGAGATCACCGAGGGCTCGCTCGCCAACGAGACCGAACGCGTGATCGAAGTGCTCGAGGAGCTGCGCGCGCTGGGCGTGCAGATCGCGATCGACGATTTCGGCACGGGCTACGCATCGCTCTCGCACCTGCAGCGCCTGCCCGTCGACATCCTCAAGGTCGACAAGAGCTTCGTGGCCGCGCTCAGCGACGAGGACAAAAGCCGCGAGCTGTTGAAAGCGATCATGGGGGTCGGGCGCGCGCTCTCGCTGGCGGTGATCGCCGAGGGCATCGAGGCGCAAAGCCAGATGAACACGCTCCACGAAATGGGCTGCGAGATGGCCCAGGGATTCCTGGTCGGCCGCCCCACGCCGGCCGAGCTGGCCGAGAGCCTGTTCGCGGCCGACATGCCACCGACGCGCGTGGCGATGGCCGAAAGCCGGCGCGGGCTGGGCTGAGACAGCCGGCTCGACGGGTCTGGAGCGCGAGCTGGAAGGCTCGAGCGTGGGGCCCGTGGTGCGCCCGCGCGCGAGGTGTAACACGGGGCGAAGGCCGTGTGTCGGCAGCGAAAGGTACGCCACGACGCCAGATCAGGCCCCGACGACGGGTGCCTGCGCCTGGGCTGAGCGGGCAAGGGGGTTTGCAACCGGCGAGCGGCCCGGTGCGCGCGACCGGACACCGTCGCGGGCTCCCGAGCGCCATGGGGGGACGACCATGGGGGAAGACGCGCTCCAGTGGGGGGACGCGCGCGGGAGCAGCGCCACAGAACAAGCATCGCCTGGGCCTCTCAACGGTGTCCCGCGACTTAGCGAGACGGGGGTCACTGCCTCGTCCGGCGCTCCCCGGCGGCCGAGAAATCCCGCAAATACCGGTCGTTTAGCCCGGTGCCGTGAGGGCTTGATAGTGGCTTGACAAAAAGGGGGGGATCTGTTTTCGTATCTCTGCGCACCAAGTGCCGGCGAGTTCGAGGGGTCTGGAGGAGAGGGATGGCGCAGCAAGGAGAGGGGCAGGTCATGGACGGCGCAGCTGGCTCAGCGCTGCCGATGGACCGTGGGCGCGGGGCGAACGCGGTGCTCTGGCGGCAATCGGCCACACCCCGGAGCAACGGTCGTGCGGCGCTCCGGATCGGGTCGCTGGCAGCCAGATCGATCGCGCAGCTGGCCGAGCGGCCTGTCGGGACCAGTGACCCCCGTCTCGTGGCGACCGGGGTCACCCGGGTGCGGCCCCGCCGGCGATGCCTGCATCCTGTTCTCAACGAGCTTTACCAGGGCACCGGTGAGCGCTCAGCAGGCGCAACCGCGAGCAAACGGTCGTCGCGAGCGGGGGGCCAGGCGCAGGCCGGCCCCGCTCGAGGCTCCTGTCGGCCTGGGCAGCGCCCGCGTGCCGACAGGAGCCGGACGGCCCTCACCGGGCTCACGCCCTCGCCTACGGGGGCAGACAAAGCGTGTCTTGGCGCCGACGTGATGCGTCGTCGGCGTCGAGGGCGAGCACCCATGCATGCAGGGGCCGAGGGTCCGTGCAGGGTGCGTCGTGGCAACGGTCAGAGCGCGAGCGTCTCCCCAGGGCGCGCTCGAACCTGGCCGATCATCCGAGAGGAAAAGGAGTAGTGGAAAAAGTGAGACACGTACGGATGCTGGGAGTCTGTTTGGTCGCGGTATGCGCGATCGCCGCATTGGCCTCCGCAAGCGCCTCGGCGGCGCTGCCGGAATGGGGCAAATGCGTAAAAGTGCCGGTCGAAGTCAAAGGTAAAGTCAAGACCAAGGGTAAATACACCGACGCCAACTGCACCGAAAAAGGTGCCGGCGAATATGAATTCCTGAAAGGGACGGAAGGAACTGCAGCTACGGAATTCACCGCTTACCAGACTTCGGAAAAAGCCGAACTCGAAACGTCGCAGGGCATCGCAGTAACCTGCGAATCGACCGTAGCGCACGGATCGATCTCTGGGACCAAAGAAGTCACTGGCGTCGAGGTGACCTTCACGGGCTGTGAACTAGGGGTGCTTAACTTCTCGTGTGAGGGCTCCTTCGAAAGCTTCCAACGCGGGAAACAGTTTGGGTTCGAATATAAAGAAGGCGAAATCATCACGCGAGGCTTGAAGGGATACTTGGGATACGTCGAAGGCAAGGGGAGCTCAGAACCGAAGGTCGGCCTGGACCTCGTGCCCGAAGAAAAGAGTGGTCTGTTCGCCGAGTTCGGGTGCGGAGCCAAGGACCAGTATGGCCAGAACCCTGTTCTTATCATCCGTGTAGGCTCCAAAGAAAAGAAGGGCGGCGGTGACTCGATCATCTCGCCGATCAGCCCGGTCAACACGATGGGCACGGTGCTTACCCAGACGTACTCCGAGAAAGAAGTTGAAAATGAAAATGGTGAACTGGTAAGGGAACAGGGCCACCAGAATCCAGAAAACTTCGAAGGCAAGAAGAAGGACGTACTCGAATCTGAAGCCAGCGACGCCTACGGAACCCTAGGTTGGGCTCAGGCTGGACAGGTTGAGACCCTTGATACCAGCTTGAACTCGGGAGAAGAACTAGAGATCAAAGCGTAACTGCAGTATGGAGCGTAGATGTCTGGCCTCCGACCGAGCAGACATCTAGCTTCGGTCCGACGGCCGGGCCGACACGAAACGGTGTGTCGGCTCGGCTCGGACGAATAGCAAAATCAACTGGGGACCCGCCTCGGACCGAGGCGGGTCCTCGGATCACGGCGCGTGCGGATCACTAAAGGTGGACGAACCAACTGACAGAGATCACCGTGAAAAAGTAACCGGCTCGTAGAGGTAAAAAGGGGGGTACGATCAGGAGAGGAATGAGGGACGAGGAGAACCCCGAGAGGGATGAGACTAAGGGCTTCTAACAAAATATACGCGTGCGCGCCGGGCAGATCATCGGTGGGCACCGCAGCCGGAGACTGTGGTCGGGCCGCGGACGTAGGTTCGCGACAGCGCCGAATCCGAGAGAGACTCGCATTCGGCCCGCATCCCGTTTCGGCGAGCCTAGGGCGCGAGGCGAGGACAACGGCCCGCGCCTGGCCAGGGCCCGCATCCGGGGTGGGCAAGCATCTTGTTAATGGCTCTAGGCATGATGAGATCAGAGCGTTACAACGGACAAACGACATACGAGAGTGTGAAAATAATGAGAAGAGTTAGGGTTGCGGGGATGTGCCTGTTGATGGCTTGCGCGCTGGGCGCCGTGGCTGCGGCGTCCGCGTCGGCGACAGCCCCGGAATACGGCAGATGCATCAAAAAAGCCAAAGCGGAAGGCAAAGGCTATACGTCCAGCAAGTGCACGGTCGCTGGAGAAGGCAAGAAAGCCAAGTACGAATGGATTCCCGGAGCCGGCAAAACCAAGTTCGAAACCAAAGGCGGCGTCGGTGTTCTAACCTCCGTCGGCGGCGAGCAAGTCGAATGCAAGACCGAGTCGAGCACCGGTGAATTCCTCGAAGGAAACAACAAAGAAGCCGGCAACATGAAGATCAAATTCAACGAATGCGAGTCGCTGCAATTGACGTGCAGCACGCCGGGCGCCAAAGCGGGCGAACTCGTGACGAATAACGTCGAAGGCATCGTTGGTTGGGAAAACAAAGCGAAAAAAAAGACGGCACTGGAGCTATATCCTGCTCATAGCGTCTCGAGCGGCCTGTTCATCGAATTTGAATGTGCGGGGCTCGTCGTCAAAGTGAGGGGCAAAATCCTGGTCCCGATCAAAAACGATGCGATGAAGACGTCGGAAACGCTCAAATACAAGGCCTCGAAAGGCAAGCAGAAACCCGAAAAATGGGAAGAAAGCTCGGAAAAGGTCATCCTTGAATCGTCGTTCAAAGGCGGCCCGTACGAACAGGCCGGACAGCAGATCACGTCGGTGCTCAAAGAGCTCGCCGGCGAAGAAGCGTTGGAGCTCAACGCGGTCATCTAACGCAAGGGAATGACGCCGTGACTCGCGGCGTCACCGAAGTGAGGCCAGCGTCGGTGCCGGGATCGGTGTGATCCCGCATCGGCGCGCCCCCACTCCCCTTGCCTGGCCAAGCGCCGATGGCGAACCAATCAGCGAAGCGAGGATCGATGCGCGAGACGAGCGTCGCGCTGGGCGAACGTGGCGGCGCCGCTCTGGCCGAGCGCAAGCGCATCACGCGGACAAGGCGTGACGCACGCTCGCGCGCGGGACGTGACCGTGACGCGGCACGATCGCACACGGGACGTGGCGGTGACGGAGCACGCCCGCATACCGGACACGGCCGTGACGCATGCCCGGCGACGAGGCGTCACGCCTCCTCGCACGCAGGCTCGCGCGCCGTGTTCCTCCCGCTGTTCGTGGTCTTCGTTGCTGCGCTGCTCGCGTGCAGCACGCCTGCCTCGGCGCTCCTCAGTCACGGACATGTGTTCGCGGGGACGATCGAAGGCTCCGGGACGCAGAGCTTTGGGATGCCGAGCGGTGTGGCGGTGAATGAAGCGACGGGAGAACTGCTGGTTGCCGATCAGGCTCACGATCGCGTGGAGCGATTCAAGCCGAAAGCTGGTGGCTACGAATTCGTGGGAGAAATTGCGGTACCCGATCCCGGAGCGGTCGCGGTCGACAATTCGAGCAGCGGGTCAGATCCCTCGAGAGGCGATGTCTATGTGGCGAGTGCGAGCACCTCGGAAGAAAAGGAAGACGAAGAACGCGACTATCTGTATAAGTTCAGCGCGTCGGGGGAAAAAATCTTCAAGAAAAAAGTCTTCAAAGTCAAGCAAAACGAAGAAGAATTCGAAGCCGAACTGGAACGCATCTCGGGCCTGGCCGTCGACGCGGCCGGCGACGTGTGGGTGTACTGGTATGAAAGCGGAAACATCACCGGCCTGAGCAACGAAGAAACGAACAAGCTGATTCCTTCGCAGACCAAAGAAGAAGTGCTCGAACAGCCGTTGCTGGAAGAGGGGTGCTTGGCGCAGCCGGGCTTTGCGGTAGGTGCCGGCGATGAAGTGTTCTATGTCGCGCACGAACGCGAAAACGGACTCGAGGACTGCCCCGAAGAAGAAGTGGAGCCCAAGCCGACGGTGGTTTCGCAGCTGGCGGGTTCCGGCGTGGCAACGGAGCGCAGCCTTGATAATCAGGACACGACGGGGGTGGCGCTCGATCCGGCCGACGGCGAGGTGTATTTGGATAACGTGACGAGCGTCGCTGCGTTTGGTGGGGAAGGTTCGTTCATCCAGCGTTTTGGCTCCGGGCAGTTGGGTGGTGGCGGTGCGCTCGCGGTGGACTCGGCGGATGGCATCGTGTATGCGGCTGAGCCGGGCAAGGTGGCGGTGTTTGTGCGTGAAGGGGCGGGTGCGCCGATGCTCGATGGTGTGAGCGCGCAGAGCCTGACGCCCGGTTCGGAGCGGGTGGACGCGAAGATCGATCCCGATGGCGCGGAGACCAGATACTACGTCGAGTACGGCACGGGCGGCTGCGTGGAAGACGGGGTGGGGTGCGAGTATGACCCGGTCGCGCCGCCAGGGGAAGAAATCGGTAAAGGCTTTGGCGATGTGAACGTGCACGCGACGCTCGAAGGGCTCGAGCCGGACACGACCTACTATTACTGGGTCGTTGCGGAGAATGAACATGGGAAGGTCGAAAGCGCGCGGAATGTGCAGACGTTCTTCACGACGTTGCCGAGCTCTGAGGGGGTGTTGCTCGATGATCGTCAGTGGCAGTTGGTGTCGCCGACGGATATGCATGGTGCGACGCCGGAATTGATCAGTCCGCCGTTTTTGGGGTCGCTGATCCAGGCCTCGAGTGATGGTGGGATGTTGACGTGGACGGCGAGCGCGCCGATCTCCAGCGAAGCGCAGGGTAATCGTCAGCCCGAACCGGTGCAGGTGCTCTCCAAGCGTGGCAGCGAAGAATGGTCCTCGGAAGGCATCAGCACGGCGCATAACGAGGGCGAAGGCGTCTCAACGGAAGAACCGACGGAGTACCGGTTCTTCTCGGCGGATCTGTCGCTTGCGGTGCTGGAGCCACAGCTTTTGAGGGAACCGTTGGAAGATCCGCCGCTCGCGCCGGGAGCGACGGAAAAGACGATCTACACCCGTGAAGACGGAGAATTCGAACCGTTGCTCACCAGCGACGCCACAGGCAAGCCGTTCGGCGGTAAGCTCGAATTCCAGGGCGCGACGGTCGAACCCGGTAGTGGGGCGGACGAACAGCGTGTGCATGTCGTGTTCGGGTCACAGGTGGGACTGGTCCCTGGTGCTGGTGAAAACGGCTTGTACGAGTGGGAAAAGGGTGAGCCGCTGAAGCTCGTCAGCGTGCTTCCGGGCAGTGAAGGTTCTGCGTCCAGTCCACGGCTCGGTTTTGAACGCGGGGATGTGCGCGGCGCGATCTCCCAGAACGGTCAGCGCGTCTACTGGACCAACGAAGAAGAACTCGGACCGCTATACATGCGCGACACCAGCAAGGAAGAAACGGTGCAGATAAACGCGGCGCAGGGCGTCCCGGAAGCGGGCACCGAAGAACGGGAAGGCGGGTTGGATGAAGTTTATTTCCAGGGCGCATCGAGCGACGGTGCGCGGGTGTTCTTCACGGATACGTGGCCTTTGACGAGCGAGTCGACGCTGGAACCTTATGAAGAAGAAGGATCGCCGCGCCGCGCCGACCTCTACGAATACAACGTCGAAACCGGCCGGCTGACCGATCTCACGGTCGACCGTAACGCCGGCGAAGAGGCCGAAGTGCTGGGCACGCTCCCCGGCACGAGCGAAGACGGCTCGTACGTTTATTTCGTGGCTAACGGCGTGTTGGCGTCCGGTGCTGAACGCGGGGACTGTCCGCGCGCCAACCCCTACCGCAACCCCGGCGCGAGCAGCGAAGGGGAATGCAACCTGTACGTCTCCGAACCCGACCCGGCTGATTCCGCTCAGCGTCAGACCAGGTTCATCGCGCGTTTATCAGAGCAGGACGCTGCCGACTGGGGCGAAGGCGACTCGCCGGTGATGGACGATCTCGGCGGCGTCGGCTCGCAGGTGTCCGCGAACGGGCGCTACCTGGCGTTCATGTCCGACCGCGAACTGACCGGGTATGACAACGTGGACGCTGCTCCCGCCGCCAACGGCGCGCACGACGAGGAGGTGTTCCTGTATGACGCCGGCACGGGACGGCTGACCTGCGCGTCGTGTAACCCGGACGGGCAGCCACCGGAGGGGGTGTTCGATACCAAAGGCGCCGGCGAAGGCGAAGGCCTGATCGTCGATCGTCCGGAAACATGGAGCGAACATTGGCTCGCCGGTTCGATCCCGGGCTGGACGCTATACGGCTATGACCCGCCGATGACCGAGCACCAGTCACGCTACCTCACAAACCAGGGCCGCCTGTTCTTCAACAGCGCCGATCCACTCGTCCCGCAAGACAAGCAGCCCACCCGAACCGAGACCATCAACGGACAAGCGGTCACGGTAGGCGTCGAGAACGTCTACGAGTACGAGCCCCCCCGACTCGGAACCTGCGAACAGACAGGCGGCTGCGTGGCACTGATCTCCTCGGGTACCTCTCAGCACGAATCCGCGTTCCTGGACGCCAGCGAAAACGGCGACGACGTGTTCTTCCTCACCCAGGCCAAGCTCGTCGCACAGGACACCGAACCCAGCGCCGAGGTCTACGACGCCGCGGCATGCGACACCAGCGAAACCCAACCCTGCCTACCCGTCAAAGAACCCCCCGCAGAACCATGCAGCGGCGAAGCATGCCGCGCCCCCGCCGCCCCACCACTCAGCTTCCAGGCACCCCCAACCTCCACCTCCACAACCCCGGCCACCAGCCCACCGGCCACCCCCACAAAAACGACCACCGCCCCCAAACTAAAACCGCTGACGCGCCCGCAGAAGCTCGCCAGGGCCCTCAGAGCATGCCGACACGAGCGCAAGCACAAGAAGCCGCGCCAGGCCTGCGAACGCAAAGCCCGCAAAGCCTACGCAGCCAAGACCAGGTCCAAGGACCCGAGCGCCAAGCGCACAAGCCACTCCAAAGGCACGGGGCGCTGAGAGATGCGCACGACGGTGACTGAGATGCGCAGGAAGCTAAACCTGAGCGGTGCGCGTGGCGGCCGGATTGGTGCGCGTGGCGGGGTGATTCGTGCGCGTGGCGGCCGGATTCGTGCGCGTGGCGGGGTGATTCGTGCGCGTGGCGGCCGGATTGGTGCGCGTGGCGGGGTGATTCGTGCGCGTGGCGCGGTGCGACGAGATGCGGCGCGTTCGGTGCTTGTGCGCACCGCCTTGTGTGTGCTGGGCAGCTCGCTGCTGTTGGGGATCTGCGCGAGCCCGGCGCTGGCGGGTGCGTGGTGGCGCCTTTCCTCACGTGCCGCGCCAAGCGCGCTACCGCCCGGTGGGAAAGCGACGATCGTCGTCTCGGCGACGAATCTGGGTGACGGCGGGATCGATGCGATCACAGCGCCGGTGATGGTCAAGGATGTGCTGCCTCCCGGCCTTGAAGCGATAAAAATCAGTGGCAAACCGGCGCTGCGCGAGTCGGTCGCTCACCAGATGACGTGCGACCTGGCCACCGTCAGCTGCTCGTCCCAGCCGGAAGCGTACCCCGCGTTCGAACGGTTGGAAATGGGGATCGAAGTCAACGTCAAGCCCGGCGCGACCACCGGTGAACAGAACACCGTGGAAGTACGGGGAGGCGAACAGGAAGATGATCCGGGGACGGGCGTGAACGCGGCCGTGCTCAGCACGTCGCTGATCGTCAGTGGACAGCCGACACCGTTCGGGGTTGAAGAAGACGGTTATACGCTCACACCCGAAGAAGAAGGCGGCGGCCTTGATACGCAGGCCGGGTCGCACCCGTTCCAGCTCACGACCGCGCTGAATCTGAACCAGTCCTCGGAACTGATCACTGCCGAACAGGGCGCCACCGAAACGGGTCTGATCGGCACGGCACCCGCGTTGCCCAAGCGCCTGAGCTTTAACCTGCCGCCCGGACTGATCGGTGATCCGCAAGCGGTACCGGCGTGTCCAGGCTCGGACTTCACGACGATCGGTCGCGATGACATCAACTCGTGTCCGTCCGATACCGCGATCGGCGTCGCGGTCGTCAGCGTGAATCTGCTGGACCCCGCGTTTCATAACATCACGCGTTCGGTGCCGTTGTGGAATCTGGTGCCGGCGCAGGGCGAGCCGGCTCGTTTTGGCTTTGAGGTCTTGCACGTCCCGGTCGTGCTCGACACCAGCCTGCGCAGCGACGGCGACTACGGCGTCAGCGTGAACGTCACCCAGGCCCCCGAGTCCGCCCAACTGCTCTCCAGCGAAGTCACGATCTGGGGAGTGCCCGCGCAAGCCACTCACGACCAGTCACGGGGATGGGGATGCCTGGTCGAAGGCGCCGCCGTAGAACACGTCGTGCCCTGCGAACCCAGCGAACACTCGAACGGCGCCTTCCTGACGATGCCGACCTCCTGCTCCAAACGACCCCTCACAACGACGGTCGAAGGCGAATCGTGGCCCGTCAAGACGCTCGCCAGCGAACCGGGTGAAGCATTCCCCCTGCAGGGAGGCACCGAAGATGAGCTCCCCGGCTTCCAGGGCTGCAACCTACTCAGCTTCACACCATCGATCACGCTCGAAAGCACAGAACACGCCGCCAGCACCCCGACAGCGATGAGCGTAGATGTGAGCGTCCCGCAACAGGGCACGATCGAAGCCGGGCAGCTCGCGCAGCCGGCCGTCAAGAGCACTACCGTGACGCTGCCCGAAGGCGTGCAACTGAACCCCGCGGCCGCGGGCGGCCTGGAAGCCTGCTCAGAGCAGCAGATCGGCTACGAAGGCCCCGCAGGCGTGGATCCGCTGTCTCCCGAAGCGGCGCAACCATTGCGCTTCTCGAGCGCACCCGCGCACTGCCCGAACGCATCGAAGCTCGCCACCGTGCACATCCGAACCCCACTACTGAAAGAAGAACTGACCGGCGCCGTCTACCTGGCCACGCCCGCACCGCTCGGAGAAGCCGGTGAGAACCCGTTCAACAGCCTGCTCGCGCTTTATATCGTCGCCGAAGACCCGACGGCCGGCATCCTCGTCAAGCTGGCCGGTGAAACCCAGCTCGATGCGCAAACCGGCCGCATCACCAGCACCTTCCAGGACACACCGCAGGTCCCGTTCGAAGAGCTCAGCCTCGAACTATTCGGCGGTCCTCGCGCATCCCTAAGCACCCCGCAGACCTGCGGAAACTCCCCGATCAAGGCGTCATTCCTGCCATGGTCGGTAGAACCCGAACACGAAACCGAACCAGTCGAAGCGCCGGCCACCCGCCTGGAAGAACAGCTTCAGATCACCGCCGGCGGCGAAGGCACCGCGTGCGCCAGCTCACCGCCGTTCGCGCCCTCGCTGCAAGGTGGCGCCGGCAACACCGAAGCCGGCGGCTTTACGAACTTCGCGCTCGCGATCACCCGACCCGGAGCCGACCAGCAGCTGACCGGTGCGACCGTGCATCTGCCGCCCGGTAACGCCGCGATCCTGGCGTCGGTCACGCCATGCCCGGAACCACAGGCCTCGCAGGGGACATGCGGACCGGAAAGCCAGATCGGGGAAGCGCGGGCCAGCTCCGGGCTCGGCCCCGACCCGTACACGGTCTCCGGCGGCCGCGTCTACGTCACCGGGCCCTATGAAGGCGCGCCATTCGGGCTGTCGATCGTCACGCCCGCCGTCGCCGGCCCCTTCGATCTCGGCAACGTAGTCGTGCGCTCGAAGATCGAAGTTGACCCGCACACCGCCCAGGTCACGATCACCAGCGGCCTGCCCATCTATGTGCAGGGCATCGGCCGCCCGCCTACGGGCGTGCCGCTCCAGCTGCGCGAGATCGAAGTAAACGTGAATCGGCAGAGCTTCGACTTCAACCCTACCAACTGCGGACCCCATACGATCGGGGCGACGCTCAGCGGCGCGCAGGGTGCCAGCCAAAACGTCTCCTGGCCGTTCCAGGCCACGAACTGCCAGAAGCTGCCGTTCACTCCCAAAGTCGAAGCCTCAGCCCAAGGCACGACCAGCAAACTCGACGGCGCCAGCCTGAAGCTCAAGTTCACCTCGGGCAACAACCAGGCTCACGTCGCCAAGACCATTCTGACGATCCCCGCGATCATGCCCGCTCGGCTCTCGACGATCCAGAAAGCCTGTGTGGCTGGCGTTTTCGAAGCAAACCCAGCCGCATGTCCGGAAGGCTCGGTCATCGGCAGCGCAACCGTACACACGCAAGTGCTCAAGAACCCGTTGACCGGCCCGATCTATCTGGTATCTCACGGCAACGCCGCCTGGCCCGACGCCGAGCTCGTCCTGCAAGGCGAAAACAATCTCAAAGTCATCCTCGACGGTCAAACCGCCATCAAAAAAGGCATTACCACGTCGAGCTTCCTATCGGTTCCCGACGTGCCCTTCGAAACCGTCGAGGCGAGCCTGCCCGAGGGACCCCACTCCGCGCTGACGACCAACCTGCCCGCCAGCGATCACTACAGCCTGTGCGAGCAGAAGCTGACGATCCCCACCGTGCTGGCCGGCCAGAACGGGAACGTCCTCGACCAGACCGTGAAAGTCAAGATCGAAGGCTGTGCCGCGGTCAAGGTCGGCAAGGCCAAGAGGCTCACGGACGCCCAGAAGCTGGCGAACGCGCTGAAAGCCTGCCGCAAACGCTACAAGCATGCCCGCACCAAACGCGCCGGCTGCGAACGCGCCGCACGCCAGCGTTACGGGCCCAAGAGAGCGACGGTCAGGGGATCGAGGAGGGCGCAGGAGCGCAAGCAAAAGCGATAACCACGCCGCGAGCATGCGGTTCAGGTCAGGGCCCCATGTGCGCCCGGACGCTCACGTATGGCTCCGGTGTCGCCCCGGTGCGGCGCTCGCGAACGCCTCGGACGGCCTCCCCTCTCGGCCGAGCCGAGGCCAGCGCGGCGCCCGGGCGTGGTCTTCTCTCACGGAGGCCACGCCCACGCCCCCTGCGCGCCGAACTCGATCCGCTCGGGCACCTCGTAAGGTGGGACCGGACGCCGGCGCCTGCCGCCGACGAGGAGCTCCGATGCTCCCGTCGTGGCGCTAGGATTGGCGACCACGCCGACGTAGCTCAGCCGGTAGAGCACCTCCATGGTAAGGAGGGGGTCCGGGGTTCGAGTCCCCGCGTCGGCTTGCCAGGTCGGCTTCGTTCGGAGGTCTCCCAGGCATGACGACTCGCGCCTGCGAGGGCCACCGCCTCCAACGCGGCATCGGGTGCGCGGGCGCCTTGGTGCGAGCGATGTCGAACGTTGCGCTGCGATGCTTCGCCCGCACGATCGAAATACCAGTGCGCCCCAGCGCGCACTGCTACGCGCCGCGCGACCCGGGCGCCAGCTCGTGCTCGCTCAGCCCACGCCTTTGAGCAGCTCGCCCGGCGACGCTAGCTCCAGCGCCCGCGCGAGGATCACGATCGTCTCGAGCCGCGGCGAGCGCTTGCAGCGCTCGAGCAGGCTGATCTCCGTGCGGTGCAGGTCACAGATCTCCGCAAGCGCCTCCTGAGAGAGACCCATCCGTTCGCGGTTGGCCCGGAGGTTGTCAGCGAACTGCTGGCGGATCGACTCCACCGGTTTCACGCCCTGCACTCTCGCTTTCTGCAGACGGAGGCTCTACAGACGGCCCGTGGCCGGACAGTCGCCGGACAGACTATAGTCTGCGCCGAGACCGTATCCGGGACGGTCGCAGAGACCGCTCCGCTCGCGCAGCGCGCGAACTCGCCGCGGCGCCACAGGGCTCCGGAGAGGTCCGCGCCAGCGCGAGATAGAAACATGCCGCAATCTTATTGCCGAACGAGTTGCGTTGACGGCCGCCGGCATGTTGGCGCGCGGTACTCATGTGCGGGACTCGCCGCGATACGGAAATCCGCGTCGCGGCAAGCCCGCCACTCGCCGCAGCCCGCTGGTTTTGCTGCGGCAAGAGCTAAGACGTAGGCGGCAGCTCAGCGCCGGAGCATCTACCCCTTGCCGCTGCTCGACTTGGTCACGTGCGACTTCTTGACGGCCTTCGCCGTGCTCTCGTACACGGTCCCGTTGAGGATTGCCGTGTTGGTGCCTGCCGCGGCCGGCAGCCCTGCGTCGACATCCACGACCGGATCGATAACGGGTGCGAGGCTTTCACCACAGCCGTTCACTCCGGGCGAAGCAAACGAGTTGTTCACCAGCGAGTTATCGCTCAGAGTGAAGATCGTGTCTTCGGAATTGAGTGTCAGCGTTCCCGGGTTTCCGCTGATCGGCTTATTGGGAGACGGAGGATCGGTGGTGCCCGTTGTCAATTCGAGCGTAATCGGTTCGGCGTCTGAGCCTATGTAGCATTCGTTGCCGAGCGCGGGATTTTCGAGCTTTACCTTAATCGGCAGCACCACTGCGGCACCGGTGCCGTCGGCGATGTTGCCCTCGTTGATCAGCACCGGTCCCGCCAGTTCGGTTGTCGCGGTAACTTCGGTCACGCTGCCCAGTTCGATGCCAATCAGACCACCAGGTAGCGTCAAGGGCGTCTTCGAGAGCGTTTCGCCGTTGGTGGCCGGCACGAGCTGGTTGGACCCTTCGGTCAGACCGCCCTGCATCGTGATCGTCTTGTTGATCGTAACCGTCTTGCTGCCGACCTTGAATTCGCCGCTCGTCGTCTTCGCCACCACGCAGTAGCGCACCCCGTGTGTCGCGACCGGGCATTGCGCGAAAAGCTCGAATTCTTCGTTGACCTTCGCCTTGGCCAGCGCCGGCGTAGGTGCCGCAAGCAGCATCAACGACGCTGAGATCGCGCCGGCGAGAACACGCCGGCCGCTGGGCCCCCGTCGCGCGGTGTCGCGCTGGCTGCGGCAGTGAATCGGATTCGTCATCTATGCCTTCTCCCTATCGCTCTCGGTTTGGTCTGTCCCACTCCACAGGGCAAGGCTCATCGCCGCCCAGTCACCCAAACGTCAGCTGACTACCCGCTCCGGCGAACTCGGAAACCTAGGCTCGTCCGCCCGGCGCCCGAGGGCGCGCCGAGGCGTGGAAGGCAGAAGGACTCCGGCGAATCGCGGCCGGAGGGGCCGGCAGCGGGGGAGTGGCGGGGGCAGGGAGTGGCGCGGGCAGGGAGCGGCGTCGGGCAGGGAGCGGCGTCGGGCAGGGAATGGCCGGCGGCAGGGAGCGGCGTCGGGCGGGGAATGGCCGGCGGCAGGGAGCGGCGTCGGGCGGGGAATGGCCGGCGGCAGGGAGCGGCGGGGCAGGGAGTGGCGCAGCCCGACTTGGGCAGTGGCGACGCCGGCATGCCCCGGTGCGGGCGCGGGTGCGAGGGCAGCGGATCAGGGCTCGGGGAATGGTGGGGGCAGGATTCGAACCTGCGTAGGCAGAGCCAACGGGTTTACAGCCCGTCTCCTTTAACCACTCGGACACCCCACCGGGCGCCCCGGCGGCGCGCCGTGGGCAGGGGGATTCTAGTGCCTGCGCCCGCACCGGGTGGCCGACGCGAGGCCACGGGCCGCCGTGAAGGAAGGCTCAGGACGCCTCACGCAGCTGTTGCGCTTCTGGCAGCGCCTGCAGCTTCTTCAGTGTGCGACTCTCGATCTGGCGAACGCGCTCCCTGGTGATGTTGAAGGTGCGCCCGACTTCCTCGAGCGTACGCTGGCGCCCGCCGGAGATGCCGTAGCGCAGCTCGATCACCTCGCGCTCGCGCCGCGACAGCGTCGCCAGCACGCGCTCGATGTTCTCTCGCTGCAACGCCCCAGAGGCGATCTCGAAGGGCGACTGCGCCGCGCTGTCCTCGACGAAGTCGCCCAACGCCGAGTCCTCATCCGCGCCGACCGGTTTCTCCAGCGAGATCGGGTGCTGGGCGATCCGCATCGCCTCGCACACCTCGCTCTCCGAGCACTTCAGCTCGGTCGCGATCTCGGCGGGGGTCGGATCGCGCCCGAGCCGCTGCATCAGCACGCGCTCGGTGTGCATCATCTTGTTGAGCCGCTCGACCACGTGCACGGGGATCCTGATCGTCCGGCCCTTGTCCGCGATCGCGCGCGTCACCGACTGCCTGATCCACCAGGTCGCGTACGTGGAGAACTTGTAGCCTTTGCGATAGTCGAACTTCTCGACCGCCCTGATCAGGCCGAGCGAGCCCTCCTGGATCAGGTCCAGGAAGTTCAGGCCGCGGCCGACATATCCCTTGGCGATCGACACCACCAGGCGCAGGTTCGCCTCGACCATGTGCTGCTTCGCGGCCACGTCTCCGCGCTCGATGCGTTCGGCCAGACACACCTCTTCCTCCGCGCTCAACAGGGGCACCCGCCCGATCGAGCGCAGGTACAACCGCAACGAGTCGAGGCTCGGGTCCGACTGCGCCTCCAGCTCGTCGCGCGCACGCCCGTCGCCGCTCGCGTCCTCCTCACGCTCCGTCGTGTCGTACGCGAGCGTCTCTCGCCGCTCGCGCTCTGCGCGCCGTATCCCACCGCCAAGCGGCCCGTGCAGCTCGTCCAACGCCAGCGCCGCCCGTGCCTCGGGTGCCAGCACGACCTCGTAATCCTCCCTCAACTCTCCACTCCCCATCCCCTCATCATCATCCGGCTTCCCAGCGAAGCGTCCGCACGCTTCAACTCCCCACCACCGTTGACTTTCTGCAGCTCGGCCTATTGATACCAGAATCGGAGGTCATGGATGAGCCGTTGGCTCCTCGGGCGCCGCTGCCGGCCGGGCTCGGGCGCTACGCTGACCGCGCAGTGCAGGCCACGCGCCAGATCATCTCCGAGTCCCCGGCCCCCGCCGCCGGCGATGACGTCCAGGGCCGCACGCCGAGCGTGCCGATCGGTCTCTCGCGTGTCGGCCTGACGGGGGTCGAGAAGGTCGTGCGCATCCGCGACGAGCTGTTCTTCGCGCGCCTCGAGTGCTTCGTGGATCTGAGCTCCGAGCAGAAGGGCGCGCACATGTCCCGCTTCGAGGAGGTCATCAACGAGGCGATCGGCGAGGTCGTGTTGAGCCAGTCGCCGTTTCGCGCCGAGACCCTCGCCGAGAACATCGCCGAGCTGGTCCGCGCCCGCCAGGGTGCCCGTCGCGCGGAAGTCACGATCGAGGCCCGCTACCCCGAGCACAAGCCCGCGCCGGCGTCCGGCGTCGAGACCCAGGAGATCTACACGTTGCTCGGCCGCGCCGTTGCCTACGAGCACGGCACCCGCCGCCTCGTGGGGGTCTCGGCCACGGGTATCACGGCCTGTCCGTGCGCGCAGGAGCTGGTCGCCGGCCGCGCGCGCGAGCGCCTGCGTGCCGACGGCTTCTCGCCCCAGCAGGTCGAGCGGATTCTCGCGCGCGTCCCCGTCGCCACGCACAACCAGCGCGGGCTCGGCACGCTGCAGATCGGCTGCGTCGAGGACTGCCACGCGGAGATCGATGCCACCGCGCTGCTCGCGATCGTCGAGTCGAGCATGTCCTCGGAGATCTACGAGCTGATGAAGCGCTCCGACGAGGTATCAGTCGTGGAAAAGGCCCACGCCCGTCCGCGCTTCGTCGAGGACTGCGTCCGCGAGATGCTCGCGGGCGTGGTCAGCGCCTTTCCAGGCCTCGACGACCGCGCTTTCGTATCCGCGCGCCAGGAGAACCTCGAGACGATCCACCAGCACAACGTCCTGGCCGAACGCCACGGGCTGCTTCGCGAGCTCCGCCAGGAGATCAGCTCGGGCCAGCTGGCGCCGCACCACACCTCGCTCGACGAGTGGCTCGCCGCCGGCGATCATCTCGAGCGCGGCTGATCGAGGCGGCGCCGGTCAGGCGGGCGGCTGAGCCTGGGCGAGTCGGCGGCGCAGCCCGAAGAAGTAGTCGAGGCCGGAGATCACGGTGGCGGCGAGGGCCAGATACAGGAGCAGCGACACCCACAGCGGTTCGCCCGGGACCGCGATCAGGGCCAGGATCGCCGCGATCTGCAGGCACGTCTTGAGCTTGCCGAACATGCTCGCTTCCATCACCACTCCCGCCTGCGTCGCTCCCAGCCGCAGCACGGTGACAGCCAGCTCGCGCGTGATGATCACCATCGCGATCCATGCCTGCAGCCGGTTCAGCGACACGAGCGCGATCAACGCCGCGACGATCAGCAGCTTGTCGGCCAGCGGGTCCATCAGCTTGCCGAATGTGGTCACGTTCTGGCGCGACCGGGCCAGATAGCCGTCGACGAAGTCGGTCAGCGACGCCAGCGCGAACACGACCGCGGCAAACACGTCTCCCTGGGGCGTGTTGCCCAACAATGCCACCACCAGCACCGGCACCAGCATGATGCGCAGCACCGTCAGCATGTTCGGGAGGTTCAGTGGAAACATCGCCGCTGCCATTATGGACGCGCCGGTCAGGCTCTGGCCGGCAGCCCGGGCCGGCGCCGCCGGCAGCCAGTTCGGAGCGCCGGTTGTCGGCCGGGTCGAGGCGCCGGCCGACCGCGCCGCACGGGCGTGACAACCGCAAGCGAGAGGAGCCACGATGAGCATCAAGACGCGCACACTCGGACCAGGCGGCCCGGCCGTCTCTGAGATCGGACTCGGCTGCATGGGCATGTCCGCCTTCTACGGCGCCACCGACGAGTCCGAAGCCCGCGCCACGATCGCGCGCGCTCTCGAGCTGGGCTGCAACTTCCTCGACACCTCGGACATGTACGGCCCGCACACCAACGAGCGGCTTGTCGGCAGCGCGATCGCCGGCCGGCGCGAGGAGGTGTTCCTTGCCACCAAGTTCGGGATCAAGCTGGTGAGCGACGACGATCTGCTGCGCCGCGTCATCGACGGACGCCCGGAGTACGTGCGCGAAGCCTGCGAGGGCTCGCTGCAGCGCCTCGGCGTCGATCACATCGACCTCTACTACCAGCACCGCGTCGACCCGAACACGCCGATCGAGGAGACCGTCGGCGCGATGGCAGAGCTCGTGACCGCGGGCAAGGTCCGCTATCTCGGGCTCTCCGAGGCCAGCGCTCAGACGATCCGGCGCGCCCACGCGGTGCATCCCATCACGGCGCTCCAGACCGAGTACTCGCTGTGGACACGCGATGTCGAGGCCGAGATCCTGCCCGCGCTGCAAGAGCTGGGGATTGCGCTCGTCGCGTACTCGCCGCTCGGTCGCGGCTTCCTGTCTGGACGCTTCAGCTCACCGGACCAGCTCGACGCGGACGACTACCGGCGACACGGACCACGCTTCACCGGCGAGAACCTCGAGCACAATCTCGCGCTCGCCCGCCGGGTGCGCGAGCTCGCCGCCGAACGCAACATAACTCGCGGTCAGCTCGCGCTCGCCTGGGTGCTGCACCGCGGCGAGCACATCGTCCCGATCCCCGGCACCAAGCACGTGCGCTACTTGGAAGAGAACCTTGCCGCCGCCGACGTCCAGCTCAGCGACACCGAGGTCGAGCAGATCGCCGCGTCGGTCCCGCCTGCCGCAGGCGAGCGCTATCCCGAGGCCGTCATGCGCTCGGTCAATTTGTGAGCGCACGCGCGCGCGTGCGTGCGCGCGTCCGTGGTCTCCGTTGCCGGTGAGCGCCGGCGCGTGTCGAGGGAGCGCCTGTGAACGCGGGCACGCGCTCCGTCCGTGCCCCGTGGCGCCGACTCCGTGGCGCCGATCGCTAGGGTGGGTTCATGCCTCTGATCCCGATGGTCGTCGAGCGCACCGCGCGCGGGGAGCGCGAGTTCGACATCTACTCGCGCCTGCTCAACGAGCGCATCATCTTCCTCGGCACCCCGATCGACGATCAGGTCGCCAACCTGGTCGTCGCCCAGCTGCTGCACCTCGAGTCCGAGGACCCCGACAAGGACATCTCGATCTACATCAACTCACCGGGCGGCTCGGTCTACTCGGGCCTGGCGATCTACGACACCATGCGCTTCGTCAAGCCCGACATCGCGACCATGTGCGTCGGAATCGCCATGTCGATGGGCTCGCTGCTGCTCGCCGGCGGCACGCGCGGCAAGCGAGCCGCGTTGCCCAACAGCCGAATCCTGATCCACCAGCCCTCGGCCGGGTTCGAAGGCCAGTCCACCGACATCGAGATCCACGCGCGCGAGATCCTGACCGTCCGCGATCGCCTCGATCAGATCTACGCCGAAAACACCGGCAAGCCGCAGGAGGAGGTTCGCGAAGACATGGAGCGCGACCGCTTCTTCACGGCCGAGCAGGCGCAGGAGTATGGCCTGATCGATCGCGTCCTCGAGAGTCATTGAGCCGAGCCACGGGCCCGATGGCTCTGGGCTGACAGCTCGATGTCCCGTCTGACCCGGCTCGAGCGTGGCTCGATCGCACTGGTGGCCGTCCTCACGGTCCTCGCCGGGGTCGGCGACCAGCGCACCTGGGCCCCTGTGCCGCGCTTTGCGCTCGCCACGCTCGCGCTGGCCGGTCTCGCCTGGCTCGTGTCGTTCGCCACCGAGCAGCTCGGCGAGCGCTTCGGTCCGGGTGTCACCGGGATGCTCCAATCCAGCCTCGGCAACCTGCCCGAGCTGTTCGTCGTCATCTTCGCGCTGAAACAGGGCGAGCTGGTCGTCGCCCAGACCGCGATCGTCGGCTCGATCCTCGCCAACGCACTGCTGGTGCTCGGTCTGGTGATCGTGCTCGGCGCCCTGCGCTCCGAGGACGGCGTGATGCGCTTCTCACATCGCCTCCCGCGCGACACCGCCACGCTGCTGCTGGTCACTGTCTTCATCATCGTCCTGCTCGGCCTGTCGCTGGCCACACACGACCCCGCCAGCCATCACGTCCAGGCCATCTCGGCCGTCGGCGCCGTCTGCCTGCTCGTCGTCTACCTCGCCTGGGTCGTGCCCTACCTGCGCTCCGATCAGGCCCCAGCGGGCGATTCGCGGGCACCGAGGCTCACCCTGTCCGTGACGCTCGTGCTGCTGCTGGCCGGCGGCGTCGCCTCGGCGTTCGTCTCGGACTGGTTCGTCGACGCGCTCGCCCCGGCGATCTCGGTGCTCAACCTCTCGCAGGCCTTCGCCGGTCTGGTGATCGTCGCAATCGCGGGCAACGCCGTCGAGAACGTCGCCGGGCTCGTGCTCGCCTACAAGCGCCGTGCCGATCTGGCCATCTCCGTGGTCAAGAACTCCGTCGCGCAGATCGCGGCCTTCCTGTTCCCGCTGCTCGTGCTGATCTCCTTCGCGCTCTCCACGCATCTCACGTTCGCGCTCGCGCCCGTGTACATCGGTGCGCTCGCGCTCAGCGCGCTCGTGGTCTGGCAGGTCACCGGCGACGGCGAGGCGGCGGCCTTCGAGGGCTGGGCGCTGGTCGCGATGTACGTGATCATGGCCACGCTCACGCTCTACGAGTAGGGGCGCGGGCGCGCCCGTCTGCCGAGTCTCCTGCCACTGCTGGCCCCCGCGACCAAAGCACGCTAGACTGCGGATACCTCGCGCCTGGGCGGGGTTTTTCTTCGCTTGGGCAGCTGTCCCGTACACACGACGCAGGAACCTCGCACATGGCTCGCGGAGACGTTCGAATCGCCATCACCCTCGCATGCGAGGAGTGCAAACGGCGCAACTACCAGACCAACAAGAGCAAGCGCAACAACCCGGATCGAATGACCCTGCGCAAGTACTGCCGCTGGTGCCGCTGCCACACCAGCCACCGGGAGACTCGCTAGCGGGGGACCGCTGCTGTGGCCCGTGATCGCAAACGAGCAAAGCAACGTCGCGCTCGCCGTGCCACGACGCCTGGGCGGCCGGGCAGCGCCGCTCAGCACAGCTCCGTCGGCGAGGTCGAGCGTGCCGACCTGCCGGGTGCGCTTGAGCACGCCGGCGAGGTCGACGAGTTCGACGCCGCGCTCGTCGCCGGCGCCGGTGGCGTCCCCGCCTCGCCCGCGACCGATCTCGATGCCGAGGAGCAGCGCGCCGAGCTCGAAAGTCGCGCTTCCGAGACCAAGCCCGATACCGAGCTGCTCGGCAATCAGCTCGAGGCCGACCCCATCGCGGACGCCCCGGAGCATCTTTCAGAGCATGAAATCGAGGTTGAGGCCGAGGCCGAGGGCGATCTCAGCGAGGACCAGCTCCAGGAGCTGCCCCGAAGCGCCGACGGCCAGCGTGCCGCGACACCCGAGCAGGCCTCCGGGGCGCCCGTCCGCAGCGGCAATCGCGTCACCGGCTTCCTGCGCGCCAGCTGGGCCGAGCTCCAGCGCGTGCAATGGCCCGACCGCCGGCAGGTCTTCCAGGCCACGGCGGTGGTCATGGGCTTCGTCGCGATCGCCGGCGTCTACCTCGGCGTCGCCGACACCGTCGCCAAGGAAATCGTCGAATTCATCCTGTGAGCGGATCCGTGGCAAACGGCCCCGCTGACTTTCGGCATTCAGGCTCAGCAAAAGACACGGCCACCACGCGAATCACCGCACCCGCAAGCCCGAAGCCCGCACAAGCCACCCCGCACCAGATCCACACGCCCCGAATCCACGAGCTCGCACAACCCAACCGCATGAGCCCTCACGAAGGAACCGAATGTTTCGCTGGTATGTAGTCAACACATACTCCGGTCACGAGAACAAGGTCAAGCAGAACCTCGAGCACCGCATCGTCTCGCTCGGCCAGCAGCGCGCCGTGCGCAACGTCGTGGTTCCGACCGAGGCCGTCGCCGAAATGAAAGACAACAAAAAGGAGATGGTCGAGAAGCGCACCATGCCCGGCTACGTGCTGGTCAACATGGAGCTCAACGAGGACTCGTGGGGCGTCGTCAAGGGCACGCCGGGTGTCACCGGCTTCGTCGGAGCTTCACAGGAGCCTGTGCCTCTGACCCAAGGCGAGGTCGACCGCCTGCTGCACAAGGAGGTCGCCACCGCGCCGCGCACTCGCGCCCAGTTCACGATCGGCGAGTCCGTGAAGGTCGTCTCCGGGCCGCTCTCGGACTTCTCGGGCGAGATCTCCGAGATCAACGACGACGCCGCCAAGCTCAAGGTGCTGGTCTCGATCTTCGGCCGTGAGACTCCCGTCGAGGTGGGCTTCGACCAAGTCAAAAAGCTCTGAGGCGATCGATGGCCTTCGCGATACCGCGTCCTCGGTCGCTCGTGTACGGAGCACGCTACGCTCCCTGCGTCCTCGTCTCGCTCGATCCTCGACCGCCTCAAGGGCGCGCCTCCCACTAAGCTCATCGATCTGCAATGGCCAAGAAGGTTCTGACAACGATCAAGCTGCAAGCCACGGGCGGCCAGGCCAGCCCCGCGCCGCCGGTCGGCCCTGCGCTGGGTCAGCACGGGATCAACATCATGGAGTTCTGCAAGGCCTTCAACGCCCAGACCCAGTCCGAAACCGGCACGACGATACCGGTCGTGATCACGGTCTACGAGGATCGTTCGTTCACGTTCGTCACCAAGACCCCGCCGGCGGCCGTGCTGATCAAGCAGGCCCTGCGCATCGGCAAGGGCTCGGGCGAGCCAAACCGCACGAAGGTCGGCACGATCACCCAGCAGCAGCTGCGCGAGATCGCCGAGCGCAAGCTCGACGACCTCAACGCCCACGACGTCGACCAGGCCGCGAAGATCATCGCCGGCACCGCCCGCAGCATGGGTGTGGAGGTGGCCTCGTGAGACGCCACCACGCACGGACCGCTCGAGGCCGGCCTGCGATCTTCGGATCGCGGGCCCGAATGGCCCGCGGAGGTGACTCTCCGTGAGCACCAGGCACGGCAAGGCCTACGCCGAACGGCTTGCGAAGGTGGACCGCGAACGCGAGTACCAGCCCACGGAGGCCGTCGCGCTCGTGCGCAGCCTCGGCGGCGCCAAGTTCGATGAGACCATCGAGGTTCACGTGCGCACCGGGCTGAACGTCCGCCACGCCGACGAGCAGCTGCGCGGGACGATCGCGTTGCCCAACGGCATCGGCAAGGACGTCAAGGTCGCGGTATTCGCGCAGGGTGACAAGGCCAAGGAGGCAGAAGATGCCGGGGCCGACGTCGTCGGCGCGCAGGATCTCGCGAAGCGCATCCAAGACGGCTTCGACGACTTCGACGTCGCCATCGCCACTCCGGACCTGATGTCCGTCGTCGGCCAGCTCGGGCGCATCCTCGGGCCTGCCGGCAAGATGCCCAACCCCAAAGTCGGCACCGTCACGATGGACGTGGGCAAAGCCGTCGAAGAGTCCAAGTCCGGCAAGGTCGAGTACCGCACCGACCGCAATGCGATCGTGCACCTGGTGATCGGCAAGATCAGCTTCGACGAGCGCAGGCTGCTCGAGAACTACGCAGCCGTCGTCGAGGAGCTGGTCAGGGCCAAGCCATCGGCCGCCAAAGGCCGCTATCTGCACTCGATCACGCTCGCCTCCACGATGGGCCCGGGCGTCAAGGTCGACCCGAGCAAGACCCGTGAAATAATCGAGGAGGCGCCCGCGGCCCTGGCCGCCTAGCGTCCCTTGCAAAGAAACGCCCCCGAGACTTCCGGCCGCCGCACCGATCGAAGATCGGCCAGCAGCACAAGCCCGGGACAGGAGCAGATGTGAATCGAGACCAAAAGGCCGCCGCGATCGCCGAGATCGCGACCAATATCGAGCAGTCCGAGGCCGTCTTCGCCGTGGACTACAAGGGCATCTCCGTGCCCCAGGCTGCGGAGCTGCGCGCCAAGCTGCGCGACGCCGACGCGACGTTCAAAGTCGTCAAGAACTCGCTCACCGAACGCGCCGCCGACCAGGCCGGTGTCGATGCCCTCAAGGCTCTGCTCGAGGGGCCGACGGCGCTCACCTTCGTACGCGGCGACGCCGCCGTCGCCGCCAAGGCGATCGCCGACTATGGACGCGCAACCCAGCTGCTCCCCTTCAAGGGCGGCTTCATGGACGGCGCGGCGCTCGACCCCGAGCAGATCCGCGCCCTCTCGCGCCTGCCCTCCCGCGAAGTCCTGTACGGGCAGCTCGTCGGCATCGTCGCCTCTCCCGTCAGCGGCCTCGTGCGCACGCTCAACGCCCTGCTCGGCGGCCTCGCCGTCGCGCTCGGCCAGGTCAACGAGAAGAAGCAGTCGGGCGAGATTCCAGCGGGCGAACCGCCTGCGGCCGCTCCCGCGGACGCGACCGCGACCGGTTCGAGCGACGGCCCCTCGGCGCAGCCGGCCGAGCCGACTGCTCCCGAGACCAAGACCGAGACCGCGGCCGATGCCGCGCAGAGCGAGCCTTCGCCAGCCGGCGAGCGCGCTCCAAACGATGAGAACCAAGAGGCGGACGCCTCGGAGCCCGAGCGGTCTGACGCCGCCGAGGCGAACGCGACCACCAAGGAGGACTGAACCATGGCAACCAGCACGCAGGATTGGATCGAGGAGCTCAAGGGCATTTCCGTGCTCGAGCTCGCTGAGCGGATCAAAGCGCTCGAGGAGGAGTTCGGCGTGTCGGCCGCTGCGGTCGCCGCGCCCGCCCCCGCGGCCGGCGCTCCCGCCGGCGGCGACGGCGCCGGTGCTGAGGAGGAAGCCAGTTCGACGGTCGACGTCATCCTGGCTGGCTCAGGCGACAAGAAGATCCAGGTCATCAAGGTCGTCCGCGCCGCCACGGGGCTCGGCCTGAAAGAGGCCAAGGCGCTCGTCGACGAGGCACCGAAGCCCGTCAAGGAGGGCGTCGAAAAAGAGGAGGCCGACAAGCTCAAGTCCGAACTCGAGGAGGCCGGGGCCACAGTCGAGCTCAAGTAGGGCATGCCTGCGCGCCGTGCTCGGCCGGTCAGGATTTCGAGCTGAAGCGGCGCAGGCGCGTGTGTCGTGCTCGGCGGGTCGGGGTCGGGTTGAAGCGGCGCGGGCGCGCGTGTCGTGCTCGGCGGGTCGGGGTCGGGTTGAAGCGGCGCAGGCGCGTGTGTCGTGCTCGGCGGGTCGGGGTCGGGTTGAAGCGGCGCAGGCGCGTGTGTCGTGCTCGGCGGGTCGGGGTCGAGCTGAAGCGGCGCACGCGCGTTGGTGGCGCGCTTGCCTGGCGCACGATTCTGCTGAAGCTGGAGCGCATGCGCGCGCGCGTGCGCGTGCGTGCGTCAGGACGCAGGACGCCGGGCCTGGCCTGAGGGGGGTGCGTGCGAGCCGGGCTTGCAAGGGCCTCGTCGGCTAACCGCTCGCCGGTGGCATGTCCCCGACAGCGGGCCACGCGCGCGTATGGGCTCGGGAGATCGGCCCGCCGGGGGGTCCCGAGGCTCCGCCTGCTCGACCCGTCTTTAGGTTCTCGTTATGTTTGTGCAGTTGGGCCGATTTTCCGGTAAAGTGCCCACGCTGGTCAATAGCCGCAGCCGTCCCAGGCAGCATCGGCGTCGCGCCACATACGCGGTCGTCGCGGGCGGGGTCCGTGAGCACCGGCAGCCCCCTTGAGGGCGGCGATAGTCTGTGCTATCTTGGTTGGTCGCGCTTCGGCGCTCTCCTCTGCCCGTATCACGCCCTCCGAAGGAGACGTTTCTTGGCTGCTGTTGATGCTCTCCGGACGCGCCGCAGTTTCGCGCGCCTTCAGAAGACCGTCGATGTTCCCAACCTGATTGATATCCAGCGCCGTTCGTTCGAGTGGCTCACCGATCCGAAGGACGGCGGGCTGCGCGAGACGATCGACGACATCTCCCCGATAGAGGACTACACCGGCAACCTCGCCGTGCAGTTCGGCGAGTTCACGTTCGACGAGCCCGTCGCCTCGCTCGACCAGTGCCGGGAGAAGGACCTGACATACGCCCGGCCGCTCACGGTGACGGTGGCGTTCATCAACCGCGAGACCGGTGAGATCCGCGAGCAGTCCGTCTTCATGGGCGACTTCCCGTGGATGACCGAGCGCGGCACGTTCGTGATCAACGGCACCGAGCGCGTCGTCGTGACACAGCTCGTGCGCTCCCCGGGCGCGTACCTGATGGAACCCAAGGACCGCGAGAAGCAGGTCTTCATCGCCAACCTGATGCCCGCGCGCGGGTCCTGGCTCGAGCTCGAGATCGACAAGAAGGGCAAGGTCTACGTCCGGATCGACCGTAAGCGCAAGCTCCCCGTCACCGTGCTGTTGCGCGCGATGGGCTACGCCTCCGACGAGGAGATCCTGAAGCTGTTCGACAACTCCCTCTACATCCGCAACACGCTCGAGTCCGACACCGAGCAGACCCGCACCGAAGACGGCGCCCTGATCGAGCTGTTCAAGAAGCAGCGTCCCGGCGAGCCGCCGAGCGTCGATAACGCGAAGGCGCTGCTCAACCAGCTGTTCTTCGATCCCAAGCGCTACGACCTGACCCGCGTCGGACGCTACAAGCTGAACTCACGCCTCGGGCTCGACATCGACATCGACACGCGTGTCCTCACCCACGACGACATCCTCGCGCTCGTGCGCGAGCTGGTCTCGCTGCCGATGCGCCTGGGCATGCCCGAGGAACCCGAGAACGAGATCAAGGACTACGCCGCCGAGGCGATCAGCATGCCGCGCGAGCCCGTCGCCGAGCATCTCGACGAGTACGAGCACTTCGGCAACCGCCGCCTGCGCACCGTCGGCGAGCTGATCCAGGAGGCGTTCCGGATCGGGCTGTACCGCATGGAGCGCGTCGTGCGCGAGCGTCTCACGACCGAGGACGCCGACACGATCACGCCGCAGACGATCATCAACATCCGTCCGGTCGTGGCGGCGCTGAAGGAGTTCTTTGGCTCCTCGCAGCTGTCCCAGTTCATGGACCAGACCAACTCGCTCGCCGGGCTCACCCATCGCCGCCGGCTGTCGGCGCTCGGTGCCGGTGGCCTGACACGCGAGCGCGCTCCGATCGAGGTGCGCGACGTGCACCCCACCCACTACGGCCGCATGTGTCCGATCGAGACCCCCGAGGGACCCAACATCGGCCTGATCGGCTCGCTCAGCTCCTTCGCCGAGGTCTCCGAGTATGGCTTCGTCACCACGCCCTATCGGGTTGTCAAGGACGGTGTCGTGACCGACAAAATCGAACGGCTCGACGCCACCCAGGAAGAGGAGCTGCTGATCGCCCAGGCCAACACGCCCGTCGATCCCAAGACGGGCAAGCTCAAGGGCTCGGAGATCCTGTGCCGCACGCAGGCCGGCCAGTACGTGACGGTCGGGCCCAAAGACGTCGATCTCGTGGACGTCTCACCCGAGCAGATCTGGTCTGTCGCGACCGCGATGATCCCGTTCCTCGAGCACGACGACGCCAACCGGGCGCTGATGGGCTCGAACATGCAGCGCCAGGCCGTTCCACTGCTGAAGGCCGACGCGCCGCTGGTCGGCACCGGCATGGAGCGCCGCGCCGCGCTCGACACCGGTGACGTGCTGCTGGCGCGTGCTGCCGGCACCGTCGAATACGTGGACGCCGACCGCATCGTCATCGAAAGCCCCGACGCCACCAAGAGCGACTACGAGCTCCAGAAGTTCATGCGCTCCAACCAGGGCACCCTGATTCACCACAAGCCGCTCGTCGCCACCGGGCAGAAGGTCAAGGCCGGCGAGGTGCTCGCCGACGGCTCCTCGACCGACACCGGCGAAATGGCGCTCGGCAAGAACCTGATGGTCGCGTTCATGTCCTGGGAGGGCTACAACTTCGAGGACGCCATCATCCTCTCCAAGCGCCTGGTCCAGGACGACGAGCTGACCTCGATCCACATCGAGGAGTACGAGATCGACGCTCGCACCACCAAGCTCGGCGAGGAGGAGATCACCCGCGACATCCCCAATCGCTCCGAGGAGTCGCTGCGCAACCTCGACGATCGCGGGATCGTGCGGGTCGGCGCCGAGGTCGGCTCCGGCGACCTGCTCGTCGGCAAGGTCACGCCCAAGGGCGAGACCGAGCTGACCGCCGAGGAGAAGCTGATCCGGGCGATCTTCAAGGAGAAGGCCCGCGAGGTGCGCGACACCTCGCTGAAGGTGCCTCACGGCGAGGGCGGTGTGGTGATCGACGTCAAGACCTTCAGCCGCGACGAGGGCGACGACCTGCCGCCCGGGGTCAACGATCTCGTGCGCGTGTTCGTCGCCAAGAAGCGCAAGATCTCCGAGGGCGACAAGCTTGCGGGCCGCCACGGCAACAAGGGTGTCATCTCGAAGATCGTCGACGTCCAGGACATGCCGTTCCTGGAGGACGGCACCCCGGTGGACGTCATCCTCAACCCGCTCGGGGTGCCGAGCCGTATGAACGTCGGCCAGATCCTCGAGACCCACCTCGGTTGGGTCGCGGCGCAGGGCTGGTACGACGACGGCTCGGACGCCTACAAGCGCGCCCACGCCGACGGCAGCGGCAACGGATCGGGCAACGGCGCGGGCGGCGCGGGCGGCACGCGCGTGTACGTGTCCACGCCCGTGTTCGACGGGGCCACGGTCGAAGACGTCGACAAGGCGCTCGTGAACTGGCAGGACGAGCACACCGGCGCCATCAAGATGGACATCGACAAGAGCCGTCGTCCCGGCGAACAGGCCTCGGGCAAGATGACCCTCTTCAACGGCCGCACCGGAGAGCGGTTCGCCGAGCAGGTCACGGTCGGCTACATGTACATCCTCAAGCTGCTCCACCTGGTCGACGACAAGATCCACGCGCGCTCCACGGGGCCTTACTCGCTCGTCACCCAGCAGCCGCTCGGCGGCAAGGCGCAGTTCGGCGGACAGCGCTTCGGCGAGATGGAGGTGTGGGCGCTCGAGGCGTTCGGCGCGGCCTACACGCTGCAGGAGATGCTCACCATCAAGTCCGACGACACCGTCGGCCGCGTCAAGGCCTACGAGGCGATCGTCAAGGGCGAGAACATCGCCGAGCCCTCGATCCCCGAGTCGTTCAAAGTGCTGCTCAAGGAGATGCAGTCGCTGGCGCTCGACGTCAACGTCGTCTCCGAGGAAGGCCAGCGCGCGGAGATGCGCGACGAGGACGATGACCTGCTGCGCGCCGCCGAGGAGCTCGGGATCGACCTGTCCGGCGTGCGGGCCCCGGCTCCGGCCGGCGCCGACGAGCAACTCGAGGCCGATGACGGTGCCACGGCCGACAGCGAGGGCGACGGCGAGGCCAGCGAGAACAGCGAGCCCGCGATGCAGGACGGCGGCGATGAGGATGTCGGCGTCGATGACGGTCTCGACGTCGACGCGCTGCTCGGCGAGGGCGTCGGCGAGCTCGACATCGAGGCGCTCGCGCAGGATGTGCCCGACGAGGACCTGATCGAGGAGACCGAGACATAGGCGCCCCGCGAGCGTGTCCGCGCGCGCTCGCCGCCCGCTCCTTCCGCGTCCGGTCCGGCGGGAGCTTGTCTCGTCAAGCGCAGAACCGGCGGCGGCGCAGAGCCGCGACCCGTCCAAGCAGCACCCGAGCGAAAGCAGTCACAGATGATCGACATAAATAATTTTGACGCCATCGAGATCTCACTCGCCTCCTCCAAGCAGATCCGCAGCTGGAGCTCCGGCGAGGTCACGAAGCCCGAGACGATCAACTACCGCACGCTCAAGCCCGAGAAGGACGGCCTGTTCTGCGAGCGCATCTTCGGTCCGACCAAGGATTGGGAGTGCTACTGCGGCAAGTACAAGCGGGTCCGTTACAAGGGGATCGTGTGCGAGCGCTGCGGCGTTGAGGTGACCCGCTCGAAGGTTCGCCGCGAGCGCATGGGCCACGTCGACCTGGCGGCGCCCGTAAGCCACATCTGGTTCTTCAAGGGGGTCCCCTCGCGGATCGGCTACCTGCTCGACATGGCCCCCAAGGAACTCGAGAAGGTCCTCTACTTCGCCGCCTCGATCGTCACCTGGGTCGACGAGGAGGCGCGCGCCAAGGACCTCGACTCGCTCGAGCAGGAGGTCAACAAGGTCCTCGACTCCTACGCGGCCGAGCGCGAAGAGCGCCTGCTCGAGCTGCGCGAGTCGCTCGCGCGCCGCGAGAAGTACCTGCAGAGCGGCAAGCAGACGAACTTCAACGACGAAGATCACCTGTGGGCGGACTCCCTGGACGTGAACCTGGCAAAGCTCTCCGACGAGGAGCGCGAGAAGCTGCTCAAGGAGCTGCGCAAGGCCTTCGACGCCGACATCGCCGACACCGAGGCCTACATCGAGGACGCCGCCGAGCGCATGCGCAGCGTCTGGGAGCTGTTCAAGACGATGGAGCCCAAGCAGATCGAGCACGACGAGACCACGTTCCGCGAGCTCAAGGAGCGCTTCGGCTCCCCCTACGGGTTCGGCGAGTACTTCCGCGGCGGCATGGGCGCCGAGGCGATCAGGGACCTGCTCGAGCAGGTCGACCTGCAGGCCGAACGCCAGGAGCTCGAGGACCAGGTCAAGACCGCCAAGGGCCAGAAGCAGGCCCGCGCCGTCAAGCGCCTGAAGGTCGTCAGCGCCTTCATCCAGTCAGGCAACAAGCCCGACATGATGGTCCTCGACGCGATCCCGGTGATCCCGCCCGAGCTGCGCCCAATGGTCCAGCTCGACGGCGGGCGCTTCGCCACCTCCGATCTGAACGATCTGTACAGGCGCGTCATCAACCGCAACAACCGCCTCAAGCGCCTGCTCGACCTGGGCGCGCCCGAGATCATCGTCAATAACGAGAAGCGCATGCTCCAGGAGGCCGTCGACGCCCTGTTCGACAACGGCCGGCGCGGACGCCCCGTCACCGGTCCCGGCAACCGCCCGCTGAAGTCGCTGTCGGACATGCTCAAGGGCAAGCAGGGCCGTTTCCGCCAGAACCTGCTCGGCAAGCGCGTGGACTACTCGGGGCGCTCGGTGATCGTCTCGGGTCCCTACCTCAAGCTGCACCAGTGCGGGCTGCCGAAGATCATGGCGCTCGAGCTGTTCAAGCCGTTCATCATGGCGCGCCTCGTCGAGCGCAAGTCCGCGCAGAACATCAAGGCCGCCAAGAAGATGGTCGACTCGATGATCGCCGAGGTCTGGGACGTGCTCGAGGAGGTCATCCACGAGCATCCCGTGCTGCTCAACCGCGCCCCGACCCTGCACCGGCTCGGCATCCAGGCATTCGAGCCGCTGCTCGTCGAGGGCAAGGCGATCCAGGTCCACCCGCTGGTCTGTCACGCCTTCAACGCCGACTTCGACGGCGACCAGATGGCCGTCCACCTGCCGCTCTCAGCCGAGGCCCAGGCCGAGGCGCGAATCCTGATGCTGTCGTCGAACAACATCCTCTCGCCCGCCCACGGGGCGCCGCTGGCGACCCCCACGCAGGACATGATCCTGGGCGCCTACTACCTGACCTACGGCCCCGAGGCGCAGGAGCTGCACGCCAAGCGCGAGCTGCTCGTCGCGGGGAAATGGCCCTCCGCCGAGCCCCGCCCGCACGTGTTCCGGACCGCGCAGGAGGCCGAGCTCTCCTACGAGGCCGGCGTCGTGAAGCTGCACGACCTCGCCGAGTTTCGCCCGTTCGGGCGCGAGGGCGGGCACGTGCTCAGCACCGTCGGGCGGATCATCTACAACGATCGCATCGAGCGTGCCCTCGCCGAGGCCCTCGGCGATGAGTTCGACGCCACCAAGTACGCGTTCGTCAATCAGTCGATGAAGAAGCGCGACACCACGCGCCTGATCGATGCGCTCGTGCAGACCTACGGCGCGAGCACGATCTCGCTCGTGCTCGACGCCTTCAAGGACCTCGGCTTCAAGTACGCCACCCAGGCCGGCATCACGATCTCCAAGAACGACGTCGTCGTGCCGCCCGAGAAGCAGTCGATCCTCGACAAGTACGAGCAGCAGGTGGCGGAGATCTCCGACCAGTACGACATGGGCCTGATCACCCACGAGGAGCGCCACGAGGCCGTGGTCGAGAAGTGGAACGCCGCCACCGACGAGGTCGCCGACGCGATGATCGACAACCTCGACGAGCTCAACCCGATCTTCATGATGGCCAACTCGGGGGCGCGCGGCTCGTTCAAGCAGATCCGCCAGCTCGCCGGCATGCGCGGACTGATGGCCAACCCCAAGGGCGAGATCATCGAGCGCCCGATCAAGGCCAACTTCGTCGAGGGCCTGTCCGTGCTCGAGTACTTCATCTCCACGCACGGGGCCCGAAAGGGACTCGCCGACACCGCCCTGCGCACCGCCGACTCCGGCTATCTGACCCGCCGCCTGGTCGACGTGGCACAGGACGTGATCATTCGCGAAGACGACTGCGCCACCGAGGAGTACATCGAGATGGCCGTCTGGGCGGCCGACGGCGAGAACCTCAACGAACACCTGGTCGGGCGCATCGCCGCCCAGCCGATCAAGACCAAGCGCGGGCGCATGCTCGTCGAGCAGGGCGCCGAAATCGGCCGCGACGACCTGGCCGAGATCGCCGGGGCGTTCGAGGAGGACCACGCCAAGCGTCTGCCGGTCGCTGTACCCGTGCGCTCGGTGCTCAAGTGCCAGGCCCCCAGCGGAGTCTGTCGCGCCTGCTACGGGCGCGCGATGGCCACCGGCGCGATGGCGCAGATCGGCGATGCCGTCGGCATCATCGCCGCCCAGTCGATCGGCGAGCCCGGCACCCAGCTGACGATGCGCACGTTCCACACCGGCGGAGTCGCCGGCGCCGACATCACGCATGGTCTGCCCCGCATCGTCGAGCTGTTCGAGGCGCGCAAGCCCAAGGGGCTCGCGAAGATCGCCGAGCAGGACGGCACCGTCACGATCGAGGAGTCCGAGAAGGCGCTCACGGTCACGATCACCGACGAGGCCGGCGAGGAGCACCGCCACTCCTTCCCGAGGCGCACCCGCCTGTTCGTGTCCGAGGGCGAGAAGATCGAAGCCGGCCGCCAGCTCAACGAGGGCTCGTTGTATCCGCACGAGCTGCTCGCCATCCGCGGACGCACCGAGACCGAGCAGTACCTCGTCAAGGAGGTCCAGGAGGTCTACAAGTCCCAGGGCGTGGACATCAACGACAAGCACATCGAGCTGATCGTGCGCCAGATGCTCAAAAAGGTCAGAGTCGACCAGAAGGGCGACACCGACTATCTCCCCGGCCAGTTCGTCGATCGCTTCGAATTCGCCAGAACCAACGGCGAGATCGCGGATGGCGGCGGCGAGGCCGCTCAATTCGAAGACATCATCCTCGGGATCACCAAGGCGTCGCTGAACACCGACTCGTTCCTGTCGGCCGCCTCCTTCCAGGAGACCACCAAGGTGCTCACCGACGCCGCCCTCGAGGGCAAGACCGATCGTCTCAACGGCCTCAAGGAGAACGTGATCATCGGCAAGCTGATCCCGGCGGCCACCGGGCTCACGCGCTATCGCCGGATCGAGATCGAGCCCTCCGAACCGCTGCCCCGCGCAATCGACGACGTCGGCCTGCTCGATCAGGAGGAGATCGCCGCCGAGCTCGGCCTGTCGGGGGGCGAAAGCCTCTCCTATGGGCACGAGTTCGACGCCGACCTCGCCTCGCTCGAGAAGATCGGCGCCGGCGCCACGGATCCGGGGTTCGTCGAGGAGCTCGCCGATCTCGAGGTCCCCGGCGATCAGCACGACGGCGAGTAGGCGCATCCGTGTGCCGACCGCTCCCTCGTCCAGGACCAAAGTACGCCGCGAGCCCGCGCGCGCGGCGTACGATTGCGCCAGCGTAAACGCGATCCTGGACGAGGCGCTGGTCGCGCACCTCGCGTTCATCGACGACGGCCAGCCCTACGCGATCCCGACGCTCCACGCCCGCGTCGGCGACACCGTCTACGTACACGGCTCCGCCGCCAGCCGCGCCCTGCGCACGCTCGGATCCGGCGCTCCCGCCTGTCTGACCGCCACGCTGATCGACGGGCTCGTGCTCGCCCGCTCGGCCTTTCACCATTCGGTGAACTACCGGTCGGTCGTCGTGCTCGGCAGCGCTCGTCCCGTCGGCGATCGCGACGAGCGTCTCGCGGCCTTGCGCGCCTTCACCGAGCGTCTGATCCCCGGCCGCTGGGCTGAAGTCCGGCCGCCCAGCGAAAAGGAGCTGCGCGCCACGGAGGTCCTCGCCCTGCGCCTGGACGAGAGCTCGGCCAAGATCCGCAACGGTCCGCCGGTCGACAACGAGGACGACTACGCACTGCCGTCCTGGGCGGGCGTGATACCCCTCGAGACGGTCGCCTGCCCGCCGCTGCCCGACCCGCGGCTCACGGCCGGCATCGCCCCGCCCGACACCGTCAGCGCCTGGATCGCACGGCGTTCCTAGCGTGCCGCCTGGCATCAGCCTCGCCTGACACCGTCAGCGGCTGGATCGCGCGGCGTTCCTAGCGTGCCGGCTGGCTCGGCCCGCGCCCCAGCCTGCCGCCCAGGCTTGGGCTCGCTCCGCTCCGCTCAGCGGGTGGGTGCCGGGCCTGCGATCTCGCTCGGGAACTCGCGCATCAACGCCAGCAGCGACTCCAGCTCCGGCGCGTCGCACCCACGTGCGTGCGCGTCGTTCGCAAGCGCAAACAACCGCTCGACGAACAGCTCCCAGCGCAGCGCCGGGCGCATCTGGATGCGCACGTGCGCCGGCTCCTCGCCGGAATTCCAGGCCTCGTGCGTCACGCCCGGGAGCGCCACCGCGGTATCACCGGGCCCGCTCATCTGCTCGACTCCCCCGACCCGAAAGCACGCGCACCCCGCGATCACCTCCCAGCGCTCCTCCATGCAGGGGTGCCTGTGCTCAGGTGTGCGCCGCCCGGGCCGCGCCCAGTGCGCGTCCATCTCCAGCAGCTCGCCCGCCGTATCGCCGGCCGTGCGCCGGAAGACGATGCGCTCTCCGCTGATCGAGTTCACCAGCTGATCGCCCGCGCGCGCCATCGACCCTCGATCCTTCCATATCGGGGTGTAGCCTCGCGTTCGCCGTGACGAGCTCGACAACCCGTTCGACGCCGCAATCTGGCATGGGGCTGACAGGACCATGGCGGACGGCGCGACAGACCGATGTGCAACGACTTTACAGACCGACGCGGCTCGCGGACGGCGCCCACGTCGGATCGCCCGACAGGGCGCCGTGGGATGGCCTGAGGGCGCAATGTGGGACGGCCTGACAGAACGCCTCGAGGGCGATCTGGTGGTGCTCGAGCCACTCGCCGCTCGTCACGAGCAGGACCTGTTCGAAGCCGCCCAGCATCCGGACATCTGGGCCTGGCTGGCACCGATCGGCGACAGCCGCGAGTACTTCTCGGCGTGGCTTCGCAGCAGCCTGGCGGAGGCCGAGGCGGGACGCGAGGGGGTGTTCGCGACCGTCGACCGCGCCAGCGGAGCCGCCATCGGCAGCACCCGTTACATGAACCTGCGCGAGCCCCATCGCGGTCTCGAGATCGGCTGGACCTGGCTGGCGCCCGCGATGTGGGGGACAGGCGCCAACATCGAGGCCAAGCTGCTGATGCTTGCACACGCATTCGAGCGCCTCGAGTGCATGCGCGTCGAGTTCAAGACCGACGCCCGCAACGAGCGCTCGCGCGCCGCGCTCGCAGCGCTTCCCGCGCAGTTCGAGGGCATCTTTCGCAGGCACATGCTGATGCCGGGTGTCGGCGTCCGCGACTCGGCCTACTACAGCGTCATCGATCTCGACTGGGCCGCCGTTCGCGCCAACCTTGAGCGCCGCCTGGCGATCGCGCGCTCACGCTCGGCCGAGCGTCGCCGCCCAACTCCTGAGCAGTGACGCCTCGCGCGCCGTGAGCCCGCGCGCGGGCTCCGTCTGGACGAGCAGCGTCGGAGCCTGCCGGCGCGCCGCCCACTCGTGGCAGGCGTCGTTGAACGAGTCGTCGGCCCATGCGAGCGCGCGCGCCCCCGCGTGGCGCTCGATAGCCGCGAGCTTCCAGTGCGCGCCGCTCGCCCCGACGCGGCTGCCGCCACGTTCGAAGCGCAGATGGGGCAGATCCGCCGGCACGCCGAGCACGTGCGGCAGGTGTTCATCCGCCTTCTCCTCCCACCCGCTCGCCCACACGAGCTCGAAGTGCTCGCCCAGCTCGAGCAGATGCGTCGCCGCCGACCGTGAGAGGAAATGGACCATCCCTTCGATCGTGTGCAGCGAGCCCTGAGGCTCGCCGTCCTCGGTGGCGGGCCGCGAGCCCCCAGGCTGGTCGTTCGCGACGGTGCCCGCCAGGACATCCCGCGGGACGCCGAACAGCGAGATCACGCCGTCGATGTCGACCATCAGCAGCGGCCTTGGCCCGGATGAACGATCTTTAGCTCGCACAGAGGTTGGCATCGGTAATCTGCCGTGATCGAGTGCGGCCAGTAAAGCAGCGGGCGTTCGCTGCCGATCGGCTGTCCGGACGGGCGTGGGGGACGCTCACCGCAAAGGCAACCGCCGTGGATTCGCACTCGAGCCATCTCATCCAACACCACAGTCAGATCCCGACCCCCGCATGACCCTAGCCTTCGGCATCCTGCTCGCGCTCGCCTGCGCCCTCGTAGCCAATCTCGGCTTCTTCTACAAGTACAAGGGAGCCAACGCGGCTCCGGCCGTGCAGGTGCGCCACCCGCTGCGCTCGGCGCGTGAGCTGTTCGCCTCCAAGTGGTTCTCGATCGGCATGGTCGTGGCGACCGCCAGCTGGACGCTCCACGTTGCCGCGCTCGCGCTCGCGCCGATGTCTGTGATCCAGGTCTCGCTCGCCGCCGGCGTCGTTCTGATCGCGATCATGGCCGACCGCATCTTCGGCTTCGAGGTGGGACCGCGCCAGTGGCTGGGACTGCTCGCCACGGGGATCGGGCTGGTCGTGCTCGGCCTGACGCTGCCCGCCATGCACGGGGCCCACTCGCAGTTCTCGCAGGCGGCCATGATCTCCTTCGAGGCCGGCCTGTTCGGCGTCGGCGGCCTGCTGATCATGGGCCCGCGAATGGGAGGCCCGACAGAGCACCACGGGATCATGCTCGGCGCCGCCGCCGGCATCCTGTTCGGTGTCTCCGACACCGCGATCAAGGCGCTCACCGGCATCGTCGGGGCGCACGGACTCCTGGCGGTGCTGCTCAGCCCATGGCTCGGCGTAGCCGTACTTGCCTCGATCATCGCGTTCTACGCCTCGGCCCGTGGCCTGCAGGACGGAGATGCCGTGCCCGTCATCGCGGTCACGGGAACGGCCGCCAACATCGCGGGCGTCGCCGGCGGCATCGTCGTGTTCGGCGACCCGATGGCGGGCAGTCCCGCCGGCGTGGTCCTGGAGTCGCTCGCCTTCGTGCTCGTGATAGTCGCCTGTGCGCTGATGCCCGCCCCCGTGCGCTCCGCCGGCATCGCCCCGGCGAGCAGCTGACTCCGACGCTCCCGCAGGCTCCAGATGGTCTCATGGTCTCGGGTGCGCCCCGAGCGCGTGGCTCCGCGCCCGCGTGCGTGCAGGTCGGCCCGGGTCGGGCCTGAGGGGTGGTGGGCGGCTGAGTGCTCGCGTCGGCGTGGACCGCAGGCGCGCGCGCGTGCGTGCGTGCGGGTCGGCCCGGGTCGGGCCTGAGGGGTGGGCGGCTGAGTGCTCGCGTCGGCGTGCACCGCAGGCGCGCGCGCGTGCGTGCGTGCGTCGGCCCTCCGGGACGTCCGTTCATCCAGCTGCCCGCCGCCCGCTGCTACCATCCCGGCCTGATGCCGACCACCTCTCAGCTCGTGCGCAAGGGCCGCATCGCCCCCAAGAAGAAGCTCGCCACCCCGGGCCTGAAGTCCGGTAAGGGCCGCAAGAAGAAGGTGGCCGCGCCGCAGCGTCGCGGCGTCTGCACCCGTGTCTACACGACCACGCCGAAGAAGCCCAACTCGGCATTGCGCAAGGTCGCGCGCGTGCGCATCTCCGGCTCGATCGAAGTGACGGCCTACATCCCCGGGGAGGGCCACAACCTCCAGGAGCACTCGGTCGTGCTCGTCCGCGGCGGGCGCGTCAAGGACCTGCCGGGCGTCCGCTACAAGGTCGTGCGTGGAACGCTCGACGCCGCCGGCGTCAGTGACCGCAAAAAGGCACGCTCGCAGTACGGCGTGAAGAGGAAGTAGCAGCGAACCGCCGACATGCCGCGCCGCGCAGCCGCCCAGGTCCGTCCGCTCGAGGCCGACCCCCTCCACCGCTCCAAACTGGTCCAGCAGGTCATCAACAAGGTGATGCTCGACGGCAAGAAGTCGATCGCCGAGCGGATCGTCTACGACGCGCTGGCGCTGCTCGGCGAGCGCTCCGATCGCGAACCGATCGAGACGCTGGAGACGTCGATCAAGGCGCTCACGCCGTCGCTCGAGGTTCGCTCCCGGCGCGTCGGCGGCGCCACCTATCAAGTGCCCGTCGAGGTCCCCGCCCGGCGCGCCCGCACGCTCGCGGTGCGCTGGCTGGTCGAGTTCGCGCGCCAGCGCCGCGAGAAGACCATGGCGCAGCGCCTCGCAGGAGAGCTGCTGGACGCTCAGTCCCAGCAGGGCGGCGCGTACAAGCGCAAGGATGACATCTACCGCATGGCCCAGGCCAACAAGGCCTTCGCGCACTACCGCTGGTAGGAGAAAAGCGGACCGGGGGAGGAACCTCCGCTCCGCCAGGCCAGGCTACGCGGCGTTGCTGTCCTGCGCCGGACAGTCCTCGGCGTCTTCGAACACCGCGCTCAGCTGCTCCAGCACGCGTGTTGCGGCCCGCAGCTCGCGCGCGCTGAGGCCATCGAGCGCGTGCTCCCAGCGGCGCTGCCAGACGGCCCGCTTGGCCAGTATCTTGCCCCGGCCCTGGGGGGTCAGACGCGATACCACCACGCGTCTATCGCTGCTCGAACGCACCCGTTCGACGTGGCCGGACTCGGCCAGGTGATCGAGCATCTGGGTCACGGCCGCGGGCGATAGCCGTGCTGCCGCCGCCAGCTCCCCGGCGGGCAGCTCACCGCGCTCGTACAGCTCGATCAGCAGCTCGAACTGGGCGTGACTCAGCTCTGCGCCGCCCAGGTGCGTGTCGCGCCCGCGCATCCTGATCAGGCCGCGAAACACTCGCCTGAAGGCCCTGCCGAGGTCGGTCAGCTCGACGCTCCACGCCTGTCCGTCCTGCGCTGCAGGCCCGACAGCCGTTGTGTCCGGCAGCGCGGGCGCCCCGGGTGTTGGGCCAGCAGGCGCGGGCGCCCTGGCCGTTGTGCCTGCCGGCGTGCGCGCCCCGGCCGTTGTGCCCGCCGACGCGGGCGCCCGGGCCGTTGTGCCTGCCGGCGTGGGCGTCGCAGCCGTTGTGCTCGACGCTGCAGCTGAGGCGGCCGTTGCGTTCACCGCCGCGCGCCTCGCCGGCTTGCCACCGGCCTGGCTCGTATTGGCGTCGCTCGCGCGCGTGCTCATCGGCTGTCCCTATGCCCCGATCGCCTCGGCGGCGGAGTCCGCGCCGGGGGCGTGCTCGAGCCTGCGGCGGGGGTTCTCGGCGCGGAGCAGCATCAGGCATGGCAGCAGCGACAGCGCGGCGATTCCGAACGCGCACCAGTAAGCCGTGTCGAACGCGCTCGCGTGCTGCTCCGGGGTCACCGCGTGCGCGCCCGCACGCTGCAACACGACCGCCAGCACCGCCGTGCCGATCGCACCGCCAAGACGTTGCAGCGCGTTGATCTGCGGGGTCGCGTCGGAGATCTGCTCCGGGCGCATCGAGGCGAACGCCGCGGTCATCGCCGGCATGAAGCACAGCCCGATGCTCAGCCCGCGCACCACCAGCACCAGCGAGATCGCGACGATCGATGTGTGCGCCCCAACGAACGTGAGCGGGATCGTGCTCAGGCACAGCAGCGTCACGCCGCTGATCGCCACGCGTCCCCCGCCGAACCGTTCCGTCAGCCGACTCGCCAGCGGCATCGCCACCAGCGCTCCGATCCCCTGCGGGCCCGTCAGCAGCCCCGTGGCGATCACGCTCTGTCCGCGCACTTCCTGGTAATACAGCGGCACCAGGATCATCGCGCCGAACAGCGCCGCGCCCAGGCCGAAGTTGGTGAACGCCGCGCCCGCGAACACGCGGTTGGCGTACATGCGAATGTCCAGCAGGGGGCGCGTGACGCGCTGCGCGTGCAATACGAACAGCACATTCAACGCGATCCCCACGATCACCGGCACGATCACTTCGCTCGAGCCCAGCGGCGCGCCCGAGCCCGCTTGGCTCACGCCGTAGATCAGCGCCGCTGAGCCGATCGGCAGCAACGCCAGCCCGATCACGTCCAGGCGCCCAGCCTCACCGGAGTCGGTGTGCGGCAGAAGCCTCCAGCCGAGCGCAAACGCGATCACGCCGATCGGAACGTTCACGAAGAAGATCCACGACCAGTGCAGGTGCTCGAGGATCACGCCCCCCACGACCGGTCCGAGGATCGGGGCGATCATCGCCGGCATCGACACGACGCCCATCACCTTGCCCATCTGCTGGGGTCCGGCGACCTGGGCCATGATCATCATCGCCAGTGGCATGATCATGCCGCCGCCCGCGCCCTGCAGAACACGGAACACGACCAGCGAGCTCACCGAGCCGGCCAGGCCGCAGAGCGCCGATCCGGCCGTGAACAGCACCAACGAGATCATGTACACCCGCTTGGCTCCAAACCGGCGCGCCGCCCAGCCCGACACCGGGATCACCGCCGCGAGCGACAGCAGATACCCGGTGATCACCCACTGAACCTGCGAAAGCGGGCTGTGCAGGTCGCGCGAGAGCGTATGCAGCGCCACGTTCACGATCGTCGTATCGAGGATCGACATGATCATCCCGAGGATCACCACGCCGCACACCACCCACACTTGCCGTTCGACGTGGCCGGCCGCGTAGCTCATGGGCGCGCCGTTCGGTCGGGCGGGCGCCGAGCTGGCCTGGGGGGAAGCCCCGGCCGCCTGCTCGGCCGCCGATGCGGTCGGTGCGGAGACCGCGTTCGACGAGCTCCCGCGTGCCTGCTCTGCCTTGTTCCCGGCACTGGCACCGTTCACGCTACTGTGAGGCGAGCCGGTCAAAGCATCGGTGGGTCGCTCGGAAGACATTCGGTACCGAAAGTTTAGGTACCGAAGATTATTTTTCAAGGCCCGATTCCCGACAAGCTCACCGACGCTGCGCTCGTGCCCAGGTACGTGACCATCGGATACGGAGACCGCGCCGGGTATGAGCGGACCGATCCGGCGGTCCGTGAGGCTGCCCACGCGCACGATCGCCGCCTGCGAGCGGACCGGGCGGTGATGGGGATTGCCGGCGAGCCCGTGCAGGTCCGCAACCATGGCGCCCGCGGCCTCGAGACGAGCCCCGGGCCCTACCTGCGCTCCGATCTGCCCATCGCCGGATTCGCGCTCATCGAGGCCGCCTCGCTCGAGGACGCGATCAGCCTCGCCTCCAGGACCCCGTGCGCCGTTGCAGAAGGCGTCGTCGAGGTGTGGCCGCTCTACTCCGACGAGTAGCCAGCTCGCACTTCGTTATGGCCCGGCGGCCGTCTCAGCCGGGGTGGGCTCGATCGTCGTTTCGGAGCGAATCTACGGGTCATCCTTCTCGGCAGAACCCCCGAAGTCCTCTGCTATAGTCGGCCGCGGCTCGCCTGGGCGCCGTGCCATGAACAGGCCCGCAGCGGAGTCAAGCTTCAAGAATGGAGACCTCGAGCAGATAACGACGCGAGCCGGTCTGGCCACAGAGACCCGTAGCGCGCGTGGGCCCGAGGGGCCCATTTTTTTGGCCTCAAGGCCGTCGCACCCAGGCTTCACGGCACCTTCACTTCACAGACCTCACCAGCACTCAACGAACCTCTCAAACCGGACGCCACGACCATGCCACGAAAGTTCAGCCTCGAGAACACCCGCAACATCGGGATCATGGCGCACATCGACGCCGGCAAGACGACCACGACCGAGCGCATCCTCTACTACACAGGACGCACCTACAAGATCGGTGAGGTCCACGAGGGCGCCGCCACGATGGACTGGATGGAACAGGAGCAGGAGCGCGGCATCACGATCACCTCGGCCGCAACGACCGCCGAGTGGAAGGGCCACCGCATCAACATCATCGACACACCCGGCCACGTCGACTTCACGGTCGAGGTCGAGCGCTCGCTGCGGGTGCTCGATGGTGCGATCGCGCTGTTCGACTCGGTCGCCGGCGTCGAGCCGCAATCAGAGACCGTATGGCGCCAGGCCGACAAGTACCAGGTCCCGCGCATCGCCTACATCAACAAGATGGACCGCATCGGCGCCGACTTCCAGCAGGGCGTGCAGACGATGGTCGACCGGCTGGGCGCGCACCCCGTGCCGATCCAGCTGCCGATCGGCGCTGAGAGCGACTTCGAAGGCGTCGTCGATCTCGTCACGATGAAAGCGGTCGTATACAAGGACGAGCTCGGCACCGAACAGGAGACCGTCGAGATCCCCGAGCCTCTGGCCGAGCGCGCCGTGGGAGGGCGCGAGCACCTGCTCGAGGAGGTCTCGCACTACGACGACGGTCTGCTCGAGCTGATCCTCGAGGAGGCCGAGATCGCGCCCGAGCGTCTCAAGCAGGCCATCCGCAAGGCCACGCTGCAGATCGAGATGACGCCGGTGCTGTGCGGCTCATCGTTCAAGAACAAGGGCGTCCAGCCGCTGCTCGACGCCGTCATCGACTACCTGCCCTCGCCGCTCGACGTGCCACCCGTGCGCGGCACCGAACTGGTGCGCGGCGAGGAGGGCGAGCGCGAGGTCACGCGCAAGCCCGACGACGGCGAACCGTTCGCGGCGCTCGCCTTCAAGATCATGGCCGACCCCTACGTCGGCAAGCTCACCTACTTCCGCGTCTACTCGGGCCATCTGCAGTCGGGCGCGCGCGTGCTCAACGTCAACAGCGGGCGCACCGAGCGGATCGGGCGCATCCTGATGATGCACGCCAACGACCGCGAGGAGGTGCCGGAGGTCTACGCCGGCGACATCGCGGCCGCCGTGGGCATCAAGCAGGTGGTCACCGGCGACACGCTCGCCGCCCCCGACGCTCCGATCCGCCTCGAGACGATCGACTTCCCCGAGCCCGTGATCAAGGTCGCGGTCGAGCCGAAAACCAAGGCCGATCAGGAGAAGATGTCCGTCGCGCTCGGTCGGCTCGCCGAGGAGGACCCGACCTTCCAGGTGCGCAGCAACGAGGAGACCGGCCAGACCGAGATCTCCGGGATGGGCGAGCTGCATCTGGAGGTGCTCGTCGATCGCATGAAGCGCGAGTTCGGTGTCGAGGCCAACGTCGGGCGCCCGCAGGTCTCCTACCGCGAGACCGTGCGCGGCACCGCCAACAAGGTCGAAGGCCGCTTCGTGCGCCAGACCGGCGGCTCGGGACAGTTCGGCGTGGTCTACATCGACCTCGAGCCCGCCCCCGGCGAGGGCTTTGACTTCGTCAACAAGATCAAGGGCGGAGCGATCCCATCGGAGTTCATCCCGGCGGTCGAGAAGGGCGTCGAGGAGGCGCTCGAGAACGGCGTCAAGGCCGGCTATCCGATGGTCGACGTGCGCGTGACGCTCACCGACGGCAAGTACCACGAGGTCGATTCCTCGGAGATCGCCTTTAAGGTGGCCGGCTCACTGGCATTGAAAGAGGCCGCCAAACGCGCGAAACCGGTGCTGCTCGAGCCGATCTTTGCGGTCGAGGTGGTCACTCCGGAGGAGTTCCTCGGCGACGTCATCGGCGATCTCTCGCGCCGACGCGGCCGCGTCGAGGGCAACGAGCGGCGCGGCAACGCGCTCGCCGTCAATGCCCGCGTCCCGCTCAGCGAGATGTTCGGGTACGCCACCGACCTGCGCTCGAACACGCAGGGGCGCGCCACCTACACGATGCAGTTCGAGGGTTATGAGGAGGTTCCGGCGAACATCTCCGAGAAGATCATCGAGGCGCGCACCGGGGAGCCCGTCGCGGCATAGGGCCTGCGCCCGATGGCCCGCCCGGCAGACACCCCTCCGCAGAGAAGATCACAGCGCAAGCCGGATCCGCGAAAGTCAGCAGGGACCACGCTAGGCGCGGCGCACAGCCAAGCAAGGCGCAACATCCAGACCAGCGACACACCAACAACCGCATTCAGATAGATTTCCCAGGTTCGCCGTTTGGCGGCGGGCATACAAGTCGATACAGGAGCGAAGCAAAGTGGCGAAGGAGAAGTTCGAGCGCGACAAGCCGCATGTCAACGTCGGGACCATCGGTCACATCGACCACGGCAAGACGACGCTGACCGCTGCCATCACGACCGTGCTGGCGGAGAAGGGGGGCGCCGAAGCGCGCAGCTTCGAGGAGATCGACAACGCTCCCGAGGAGAAGGAACGCGGGATCACGATCGCCACCTCGCACGTGGAGTACCAGACCGACAAGCGTCACTACGCCCACGTCGACTGCCCCGGACACGCCGACTACGTCAAGAACATGATCACCGGCGCCGCCCAGATGGACGGCGCGATCCTGGTGGTCTCTGCGGCCGACGGCCCGATGCCGCAGACCCGCGAGCACATCCTGCTGGCGCGCCAGGTCGGCGTCCCCTACATCGTGGTGTTTCTCAACAAGGCCGACATGGTCGACGACGAGGAGCTGCTCGAACTCGTCGAGGTCGAGGTGCGCGAGCTGCTCTCCGAGTACGACTTCCCCGGCGATGACATCCCCTTCATCACCGGCTCCGCGCTCAAGGCGCTCGAAGGTGACGAGGCTTCCAAGCAGAAGATCCTCGACCTCGCCGAGGCGCTCGACACCTACATTCCCGAGCCCGTGCGCGAGCTCGACAAGCCCTTCCTGATGCCGGTCGAGGACGTCTTCTCGATCACCGGCCGCGGCACCGTCGCGACCGGGCGCGTCGAGCAGGGCGTCGTCAACACCGGCGACACCGTCGAGATCGTCGGCGTTCACGACACCACCTCGACCGTCGTCACCGGCGTCGAGATGTTCCGCAAGATCCTCGACCAGGGCCAAGCCGGCGACAACGTCGGCTGTCTGCTGCGCGGCACCAAGCGCGAGGAGATCGAGCGCGGCCAGGTGCTTTGCAAGCCCGGCTCGATCACCCCCCATACCAAGTTCAAGTCCGAGGTCTACGTGCTCAAGAAGGAGGAGGGTGGTCGCCATACCCCGTTCTTCTCGGGCTACCGGCCCCAGTTCTACTTCCGCACCACCGACGTCACGGGCGTGGCAAAGCTGCCCGACGGCGTCGAGATGGTCATGCCCGGCGACAACGTCCAGATGGAGATCGAGCTGATCCAGCCGATCGCGATGGACCAGGGCCTGCGTTTCGCCATCCGCGAGGGTGGGCGCACGGTCGGCTCGGGCGTGGTCAGCGAGATCGTCGAGTAACCCAGCGCGCGCCTCCGCCTCGCCGGCGGCGCCGCGCTCAATCAGCAGTCCGATACGACTAACCGAACATCCCGTCCGAGCGACGGGCAGGGGGCGGATTCTGTTCACACGGGGATCCGCCCTCTCGCACGCTTCACCGGCAAACCCCACCCCACATCGCCGCACCCAGACATGGCATCAGCTTCACAAAACAAGATCCGCATCAGGCTCAAGGCCTACGACACCTCGGCGATCGAGTCCGCCGCCAAGGAGATCGTCGAGACGGCCACCCGTACCGGCGCCACCGTGTCCGGGCCGGTGCCGCTGCCGACCGAGAAGAACGTCTACTGCGTGATCCGCTCCCCGTTCAAGGACAAGGACTCGCGCGAGCACTTCGAGGTGCGCACGCACAAGCGCCTGATCGACATCCACCAGCCGACCCCCAAGACGGTCGACTCGCTGCAGCGCCTCGACCACCTGCCCGCCGGCGTCGACATCGAGATTCGCCTCGCGACCTGAGCCATGTCCGCGATCCTCGCCAAGAAGCTCGGCATGACCCAGCTGTTCCTCGAGGACGGCACCGTCGCGCGAGTCACGGTGCTCGAGGCTGGACCGTGCCCGGTGACCGCGATCCGCACCGAAGAGCGTGACGGCTATGACGCGGTGCAGCTTGCGTTCGGCCAGGCGCGCGAGAAGCACCTGAGCAAAGCCGAGCTCGGGCATCTCAAGAAAGCCGGTGCTCCGCCCTTGCGTCATCTCGCGGAGTTCCGTGGCCAGGCCGGGGAGCTACAGCTGGGGGACACGGTCACCGTGAACGCGTTTGAGGTCGGCGCACATGTGAAGATCTCGGGCGTCTCCAAGGGCAAGGGCTTTCAGGGCACGATCCGCCGTCACAACTTCAAACGCGGCCCCAAGTCTCACGGTTCGCACAACGTGCGCGCCCCCGGCTCGATCGGAGCGTCGGCCACGCCTTCGCGCGTCCTGCCCGGACTGCGTGCCCCGGGCCACATGGGTGCCCGCCGTGCCACCCAGACGGGTCTCGAGGTCGTGGCCCTCGACGCCGCCAAGAACCTGCTGATGGTCCGCGGGTCGGTCCCCGGTGCCACGGGCGGCGTCGTGGAGGTGCGCGGCGATGCCTGAGTCGCGCACGCGCGCCCGCAAAGACGCTCAGGCGCCGACCACGATCGAGGCGCCGGTGCTGGGCGGATCTGCGAGCTCGAGCACGCAGAAGGCGAAGCTTGCCGACACCGCGTTCGCCGCCCGCTTTCACGAGTCGCTCGTGCACCAGAGCGTTCGTGCCGAGCAGGCCGCGCGCCGGCGCGGCACGGCGGCGACCAAAACCCGCGGCATGATCTCCGGCGGCGGCGCCAAGCCCTGGCGCCAGAAGGGCACCGGGCGCGCCCGCGCGGGCTCGAGCCGTTCGCCCATTTGGACCGGCGGCGGCACGGTCTTCGGACCCAAACCGCGGTCCTACACATTCAAGGTCAACCGCAAGGAGCAGCGCGCCGCCCTGCGCTCCGCGCTCTCGCTGCACGCGGCGCGCGGCTCGATCGCGGTGCTCGACACCGCTGCCTTCACCGAGCCAAAGACCCGCCAGGCCGCCGAGCTGCTCGACGATTGGCGCTCGCCCGCGGACGCACTGCCGGCGCTCGTCGTGCTCGCCGGTGACGAGTCCGCGACCGCGCTCTCGTTTCGCAACCTCGATCGCGTTGCCGTCCTGACCCACGCCGACGTCGGCGTCGCCGACATCGTGCGCGCCGCCTCGCTGCTGGTCTCGCAGAGCGCCCTGGATGCGCTCACCGCGCGCGCCGGCGCGCCGGCGCGCGCTCAGGCGCCAGAGGGGAGCGAGTGATGGACCCCTCGCAGGTGATCATCCGGCCGGTCGTCTCCGAGAAGAGCTACGTCCTGTCCGAGCTCAACCGCTACACGTTCAGGGTTCACAGCAACGCCCACAAGACCCAGATCCGTCAGGCCGTTCAAGCGCTCTTCGACGTGAACGTCATCGAGGTCCGCACGCTGAGCGTGAAGTCCAAGCCCAAGCGCCGCGGCGCCGTGCGGGGGCGCACGCGCTCCTGGAAGAAGGCGATCGTCGAGATCGAGCCCGGCCAACAGATTCCGATCTTCCACGGACTCAGCGCGCTCGACTAGGGAAAGGCGAGTCACACCATGGCGATCCGAAAACCAAAGCCCACCAGCCCCGGCAGGCGCTTTGCCTCCTACTCCGACTTCGCCGAGGTCACCAAGTCAAAGCCCGAGAAGACGCTCGTCGAAGGCCTGACCAAGAGCGGCGGGCGCAACGCCCGCGGGCGCAAGACCGCCCGTCACCGCGGCGGCGGTGCCAAGCGCGCCTACCGGCGGATCGATTTCAAGCGCCGCAAGGACGGTGTGCCCGCGAAGGTCGCCGCGATCGAGTACGACCCCAATCGCTCGGCCTACATCGCATTGCTGCACTATGCCGACGGCGAGAAGCGCTACATCCTGGCGCCGCAGCGCCTGACCGTCGGGATGACCGTGGCCTCCGGCGACGACGCCGACATCGCTGTCGGAAACTGCCTACCGCTCGCCCGCATGCCCGTCGGCACCGTCGTCCACAACGTCGAGCTGCAGCCCGGTCGCGGCGGTCAGATGGCTCGCTCCGCGGGCGCTGCCGTGCAGCTGATGGCGCGCGACGGCGAGATGGCCACGCTGCGCCTGCCCTCCGGCGAGATGCGTCTGGTGCGCGCCGAGTGTCGCGCCACGGTCGGCACGATCGGCAACGCAGACCACCAGAACGTGAAGATCGGCAAGGCCGGGCGCAAGCGCCACCTCGGTGTCCGCCCGCAGACGCGCGGCACCGCGATGAACCCTGTCGACCACCCCCACGGCGGTGGCGAGGGTTCGACCACGCCGGGGCGCCATCCGGTCACGCCCTGGGGCGTCCCCACGCTCGGCTATCGCACCCGCAAGCGCCGCAAGGCATCGGATCGCTACATCGTGCGCGGTCGGCGTCGCGGGAAGGGCAAACAGCGATGAGCCGCTCCAGCAAGAAGGGGCCGTGGGTGCAGGAGCGCCTGATGGCGCGCGTCCAAGCCCTGAACGCCGAAAACAACAAAAAAATGCTGCGCACCTGGTCGCGCGCCTCGACGATCTTCCCGGAGATGGTCGGCCACACGATCGCCGTTCACGACGGCAAGAAACACGTGCCCGTGTTCATCTCGGAGTCGATGGTCGGACACAAGCTCGGCGAGTTCGCCCCGACCCGCATGTTCCGTGGACACGCCGGCTCGGCAAAGGTTCGTTGATCCGAGTGAGTCCGGAGAAAGACCAGCCAGACGAGACCGAGGCCGCGACCGGCGGGTCCGTCGAGGACACGCAGGCGCGCGAGACCGCTCCCGCCGCCGAGCGGAACGGCGAGACCGGGGCACAGCAGGAGGCTCGCGCCAAAGAGGCTCCCGCCAAACGCAGGCGCGCGCGCGCGAAAAAAGCGGCAACCGACGAGCCCGTCGCTCAGGAGGCGTCCGAGACCGCGGAGGCTCCTGAGACCGCCGAGGCTTCTGAGACTGCGGAGGCGTCTGAGACCGCGGAGGCTCCTGAGGCCGCGGAGGCCTCTGAGACGAAGGGGGCATCTGAGACCGCGGAGGCGTCCGCGAGCGCGCAGGCGCCTCAGAAGGAGGCCGCACCGCGCCGGCGCCGAGGCAAAAAAGCGACCGACGCCGCACCCGCGGGAGAGGTTGCCACAGCCGCGAAGCCCGCCAAACCCGCCCGCGCGAGAAGGTCCGCAAAAGGAGCCAAACGTCCTCAACGGCGCCGTGTCGTGCGCGCCCAGGCCCGCTACGTGCGCACCTCCGCGCGCAAGGCGCGCCTGGTCAGCGATCACCTGCGCGGACGTTCCGTGCAGGAGGCGCGCGCTATCCTCGCCTACGCCCCGCGTGAGGTCGCGCGTGACTGGAGCAAGCTGCTGGACTCGGCGGTCGCCAACGCCGAGAACAACCACGAACTGCTCGAGGACGACCTGATCGTACGGGACGCATACGCCGATGAAGGGCCGACGATCAAGCGCTTTCGGCCACGCGCGATGGGTCGCGCCACGTCGATTCGCAAGCGCACCAGCCACCTCACCATCACTCTGACCCCTGACATCTAACCGAGCCTCGAGCAAACGAACGAACTAAGAAACGGCTGAAAACGAGATGGGACAAAAGGTTCACCCCGAGGCGATGCGCGTCGGCTATATCCACGATTGGAAGTCCAACTGGTTCAACGAGCGCTCGTTCTCCGAGTATCTCGCCGAGGACATCCGCGTGCGCGAGCACATCGTCAACAAGCTCGCCCACGCAGGCCTGTCGGAGATCACGATCCGCAAGGACGCCAACGAGCTCGAGGTCAATATCCACACTGCGCGACCGGGCATCGTGATCGGAAAGTCGGGCACCGAAGTGGACGCGCTGCGCCGCGAGCTGCACCGTATGACCAGTAAGCAGATCAAGGTCAACATCCTCGAGATCAAGCGTCCCGAGCTCGATGCCAAGCTGGTCGCGCAGTCGATCGCCGAGCAGCTCCAGAACAGGGTCGCCTTCCGCCGCGCCATGAAGCGCGCGCTCACGAGTGCCATGCGCTCCGGTGCGAAGGGCGTCAAGGTCCAGGTGGCAGGGCGCCTCGGCGGGGCCGAGATGGCACGCACGGAGAGCTACTCCGACGGGCGCGTGCCGCTGCACACGATGCGCGCCGACATCGACTATGGCTTCTACGAGGCCCGCACCACCTTCGGTCGGATCGGCGTGAAGTGCTGGATGAACAAGGGCGAGATCATGCCCGAGGGCTACACCGGTGCCGACCTCACCGACATGAGCGCTCCGGCCGCCCCGAGCTCCGAGCGCGACGGGCGCGGCGGTCGCGACGGGCGCGGCGAGGGGCGCGGACGGCGCCGTGACAGCGGTGGCGGCCCCGGTGGCGGACGCGGTCCAGGCGGTCCCGGCGGCGGACGCGGGCCGGGCGGTCGCGGGGGACGAGGCGGGCGTGGCGGTGGCGGTGGCGGTCCCGACCGGGACGCCGCTAGTCGCGGAGCCAGAGGCCGCTGATGCTCGCCCCCAAGCGCGTCAAGCACCGCAAGCAACACCGCGGCCGTCGCCGCGGCGTCTCGCGCGGGCAGGTGAAGGTCCAGTTCGGCGAGTACGGGCTGAAGTCGCTCGAGCAGGGCTGGCTCAGCGACCGGCAGATCGAGGCCGCCCGCGTCGCGATGACGCGCAAGATCAAGCGCGGCGGCAAGGTCTGGATCAACGTGTTTCCCGACAAGCCCGTAACCAAGAAGCCTGCCGAGACGCGCATGGGCTCGGGCAAGGGCTCCCCGGAGGGATGGGTGGCAGTGGTCAAGCCCGGACGCGTCATGTTCGAGCTGGCGGGCGTCCCCGAGCCGCTGGCCCGCGATGCGATTCGCCTCGCCGCCCACAAGCTGCCCGTCAAGTCCAAGTTCGTGCTCCGCGAGGACTGACGCCGCCATGAACGTCAAGGAGCTGCGAGACCTGCAGGACCAGGAGCTGGCCAAACAGATCGCCACGCTGCGCAAAGACGTCTTCGGCCTGCGCTTCTCCAATGCGACCGGCGAACTCGACGACACCGCCGGAATCGGGCGTGCCAGGCGCGACCTGGCCCGCGCCCTGACGGTGGCCCGCGAACGCGAGCTCGGTCGTGACTCGCCCTGAGCTCCACCGGCAATTGAGATGAACCGCAGACGATTCACCTGACGGCAGCCGCGACGGCACCCATCCGACAGAACACCCGAGACGACGAGAACACCCGAGACCCAAGCGACAGGAAATCGAGCAGACCCACGAGCAAATGGCTGACCAACCAGACAACCACGACGGCGACGACGCCGAGCGGGCCGACACGGCCGCCGAGCAGGACCAGCCCGCGGAGGCAGCGGCGCCCGACTCGCCTGCCGCGGACGGGTCCGATGCCGAGACCGAGGTCTCCGGCGGGGAGCCGGCCGAGCAGCCCGCGGGCGAGCAGCCCGGCGCAAGCGAGCCCACGGCCGAGACCGGCGCGAGCCCAGCCGCGGCCGCGCACTCCGACGAGCAGCCTGTGGAGCAGCTCCCGCCCAAGGAGCGCCGCCGCAAGGCCCGCTCCGCGCATACCGGCAAGGCGCGTCCTACGCGCTCACCGGAGGAGCGTCACGCCGAACGCCTCGCCGAGCGCAAGGACAAGGCCACTCGCCGGCGGGCGCAGCGCCTGAAGGAACGCGCCAAGGCCGTTTCGCGCCGCGGCGCCGCTCCTGCGCCGGCGTCCGATCCCATGCCCGCAGACGGTCAACGGCGCGTCGAGGGCACCCGCAAGATCCGCCAGGGGATCGTCGTGTCGGACAAGGCCGACAAGTCGATCACGGTTCGCATCGACGTCGCGCGACGCCATCGACGCTACGAGAAGATCGTGCGCAGCTCGAGCACGTTGCACGCCCACGACGAGAACAACGATGCCCGCGAGGGCGACACGGTGCGCGTGATCGAGAGCCGTCCGCTGTCGCGAACCAAGCGCTGGCGCCTGGTCGACGTCCTGGAGCGGGCGAGATGAAAACCGCAAAGGCCCGAGCATGATCCAGAACGAGACGCGCCTGCGGGTGGCCGACAACACCGGCGCCCGCGAAATCCTGTGCATCCGCGTCAAGGGCGGCTCGCGGCGCCGCTATGCGTTCGTGGGGGACATCATCACCGCGACCGTCAAGCAGGCCAACCCCCAGGGCGCGGTCAAAAAGGGCGAAGTCGTCACGGCGGTGATCGTGCGCACCAAGAAGCCGATCGGTCGCGACGACGGCACCTACATCGCGTTCGACGAGAACGCCGCCGTGATCATCGACGACCAGAACAACCCGCGCGGCACGCGCGTGTTCGGGCCCGTGGCGCGCGAACTGCGCGAACGCAACTTCATGAAGATCGTCTCGCTCGCGCCCGAGGTCCTGTGAGATGCCCGCCAAGGCCACACGTCCACCTCGCACCTCGATGAAGATCCGCCGTGGCGATCAAGTGCTCGTGATCTCGGGCAAGGACCGCGGCAAGAGCGGGCGTGTGCTGCGCACCGAGCCGAGCAAGCAGCGTGTCTACGTCGAGGGCCTGAACATGCTCAAGCGCCACATGCGCCCGAAACAGGTGGCCGAAGGCAGCCGCCAGCAGCCGATCGGCGGCGTCATCGAGCGCGAGGGCCCGATCCATGTCTCCAACGTGATGCTCGTCGACCCCAAAGGCGGCCGGCCCACGCGCGTGCGGATCGAGCGTGAGGGCGCCAGGCGCACGCGCGTAGCGGTTCGCTCCGGGACCAACATCGACTGAGCTCTCCCAACGACCCCAACGAACGAACCCCGAACCAAACCGTCATGAACGCCACCGCACCCCCAGCGCGCCTGAAGACCCGCTACCTCGACGAGATCCGTCCGACGCTGATCGAGCGCTTCGGCTACACCTCCTCGATGCAGGCGCCCAAGCTCGAGAAGGTCACGCTGAACATGGGCGTCGGCAGCGCCAAGCAGGACTCGAAAGCGCTCAAAGCCGCCCAGGACCAGCTCGCCACGATCGCCGGCCAGCGTCCCAGCATCCGGCGCGCGCGCAAGTCGATCGCCGCTTTCAAACTGCGCGAGGGCATGCCGGTCGGCGTCGCCGTCACACTGCGCGGTGAGCGCGCCTACGAGTTCCTCGATCGCCTGATCTCGATCGCGATCCCCCGTATCCGCGACTTTCGCGGTCTCAGCGCCCGTTCGTTCGACGGCCGCGGCAACTACTCACTGGGCGTACGCGAGCAGATCATCTTCCCCGAGATCGACTACGACGCGGTCGACGAGGTCCGCGGTCTGGACATCACGATCACCACCTCGGCTGCCAGCGATCCCGAGGCCTACGCGCTGCTCGCCGCGCTCGGCATGCCCTACACCCGGCAGGGCATGCCCAAACGCCTGCAAGAGCTGGCCGACGATGGCTTCGGGCCCGCCGCCGAGAGCGCCGCCGGCGCCCGGCGTTCCGCGTCGGCGCCCGTCCTCGACGAGGCTCCGCCGCAGACCGCAGAGGCGACCGAGTCCGATGCCGAAACCGAGCCGCCTTCCACGGATGTCTCGCAGGCTGAGCTTCCGGCTGGCGAGGCCGTCGAGGACCAACCGGTGTCCGACCCCGCTCCCCAGGGGGCGGAAGAGGCGACCGAGTCCGATGCCGGAACCGAGCTGCCTTCCACGGATGTCTCGGAGGCCGAGCTTCCGGTTGGCGAGGCTGCGGGGGATGAGCTTTCCGCGGCCAGTGCTGAAGGCGAGAGCCCCGAGGCCGAGGGTGTGGCGGATGAGCTTTCGGCGGCCGGTGCCGAAGGCGACAGCCCCGAGGCGGGCGTCGCGGCAGAGCCCGCGCAGGCGAGCTCTGACGGCGAGTCGAACGCCACCGGCCAGAGCGGCGCAGCAGGCGCGGACGAGGGCGGGCCTGAGGCGGATGCGAGCGGCAATTCCGCCGACGAGGACCCCGAGGATGACGGCAACAACACGGAGGACGCTGACTGATGGCGAAGATCTCGATGCGCGTCAAGCAGGCGCGCCCGCCCAAATTCAAGACCCGCGCCTATACTCGCTGCAATCGCTGCGGGCGCCCGCGCGCGGTGTATCGGAAGTTTGGGCTCTGTCGCATCTGCCTGCGCGAGCTAGCCCACAACGGCCAGATCCCGGGGATGACGAAGTCCTCCTGGTAGGCACCCTGTCCCATGTCGATGACCGATCCCATAGCCGACTTCCTGACGCGCGTGCGCAATGCGATCCACGCTGCGCACGAGACCGTCGACATACCCGCGTCGAAACTGAAGTCCGAGCTGGCCCGCATCCTCGCCGAGCAGGGCTACATCGAGTCGTGGTCGATCGTTCCCGCCCCGGATGACGCCCCCGGGCAGCTCATCAGGATCACGCTCAAGTACACCGACGAGCGCCGCTCGGCGATCTCCGGCCTGCGCCGCATCTCGCGCCCCGGGCGGCGCACCTACGCCGACGCCAAGCACATGCCGAAGGTGCTCGGCGGCATGGGCACCGCGATCGTCTCCACCTCACACGGCGTCATGACGGGACACGACGCCCGCGCCGCAGGGGTCGGCGGCGAGGTCATGGCGGAGGTCTGGTGAACCGAGGCCGAACCTCAGGCGACGGACGCGATCCCGAGCCGGGCGACAGAAAGCACGCGAGCGACACCGCACCAGAACATGTCCAGAATCGGTAGACAGCCAATCCCGGTGCCTTCGGGCGTGACCGTTGCGATCGAGCCCGAGTCAGTACGCGTCAAGGGTCCGAAAGGTGAGCTCGCCGAGCGCATCTCGCGCGACATCAGCGTCGTGCAGGACGGCGAGCAGCTGCTGGTCACACGTCCGACCGACCGCGGCGAGCACCGTGCACTGCACGGCCTCACACGCTCGCTCGTGGCCAACATGGTTGAGGGCGTCACCGCCGGTTATGAGAAGCGCCTGGAGATCCAGGGCGTCGGCTATCGCGCCCAGCTCAAGGGCAAGAACCTGGAGCTGGCCGTCGGCTACTCCCATCCCGTCCCGATCCCGGCCCCGGCGGGGATCGAGTTCGAAGTCCCCCAGCCGACCCGGATCGTCGTCAAAGGCATCTCCAAGCAGCTCGTCGGCGAGACCGCCGCGATCATCCGCAAGCAGCGCCCCCCCGAGCCGTACAAGGGCAAGGGCATCCGCTACGAGGGCGAGTACGTCCCGCGCAAGGTGGGCAAGCGCGCATGAGCCCGTATAGCTTCGCTGGATCTGCGTCCTCACCAACCGCTTCGCGGTCGGTGCCGGCTCGCGTACCAAGTAGGCCACGCTTCGTGCGTCCTTGCCCAGCTTGCTCTAAGGGCTCATGCGGGCGCATGGCACACGGAGCGCACCCATGACCGTCCTGACCAAGGGCCAGCAGCGGCTCAAACGCCGCCGACGGGTGCGCGCGAAGATCTCCGGCACCGCCCAGCGACCGCGGGTCTCGGTGTTCCGCTCCAACCGCGGCGTCTCGGCCCAGGTGATCGACGACGTCTCCGGACACACGCTGGCAGCGGTGAACTGGTTCGAGCCCGAGCTGCGCTCGCTGGGCAAACGAGAGTGCGCCACCCGCGCCGGTCAGCTGCTGGCCGAGCGCGCCAAGGCCGCCGGCGTCTCCGAGGCCGTGTTCGATCGCGGCGGCTACCGCTACCACGGTCACGTGCGCGCCTTCGCCGAATCGATTCGAGAGACCGGGCTGGTCGTCTAGGCCCCGACCAGCGGCCCGCTACCCTCTGCCACCGATGTCCGTTTCCACAGATCGCTCCGTCAGTCCCTCCGGCCTGGACCTCCAGGAGCGCGTGGTCGAGATCAATCGCGTCGCCAAGGTCGTCAAGGGCGGCCGGCGTTTCTCCTTCACGGCGCTCGTGGTCGTCGGCGACGAGCGCGAAGTCGTCGGCGTCGGCTACGGCAAGGCCAACGAGGTTCCGCTCGCGATCCAGAAGGGAGTCGAGCGCGCCCGCAAGGACCTGTTCCGGGTCCCCCGCCACGGCAGCACGATCACCCATCAGACCACCGGCATATTCGGATCCGGGCGCGTCCTGCTCAAGCCGGCCGCTCCAGGTACGGGCGTCATCGCCGGCGGCGGCGTCCGCGCGGTGCTCGAGCTGGCCGGGATCCACGACATCCTCTCAAAGAGCCTCGGCACACAGAACCCGATCAATCTCGTCAAGGCCACCATCGCCGGTCTGCGCTCCCTGCGCACCCCCGAGGAGGTCGCCAAGCTGCGTGGCCTGTCGATCGACCAGGTGCTCGGTCTGGGCGGCCCCGCCGCCGACGGCTCGGCCGATCAGACAGACGCCGGCGGCGAGCCCACGGGCGCCGCCTCGTCGAGCCACGCCAGCGAGTCTGCGCAAGCTCCTGGGTCGGGCGAGTCCGGTGAGGCTGCGCCGCCCGCAAGCCCGCAGGGCTCGTCCGAGCCAGCCGTGCAAGAGGCCTCGCGATGACTGCCACCTTGACGGTCACGCAGCGGCGCTCGAGCAACGGCTGCAACCGGCGCCAGCTCGACACGCTGCGATCTCTCGGACTGCGCCGCATCGGGCACACGATCGAGATCACCGACAACGCCCAGGCGCGCGGCATGGTTCACGCGGTCCGCCACATCGTCGAGCTCACCGAGCCGCCCGCCGGCTCCTCGCGTAAGCGTGCTTCCGCCGGCAGCGTTTCGGCGCCGGCATCCGAGGCCGGCGCGAGCGTGGACACGCAGAGCCCGTCGCCCAAGCGATCCGCCCCCCAGAAGCCCAAGGCCGCCGATCACTCCGCCGCCAAAGCCGCTGACAAAGCGGCGGCCAAGACCGCCGACAAAGCGGCGGCCAAGACCGCGGACCCGACTGCCAAGGCCGCTGAGAAAGCGGCGGCCAAAGCCGCTGACAAGCCGGCCGCAAAGGCCGCTGACAAAGCGGCGGCCAAAACCGCTGACAAGGCGGTGGCCAAAACCGCTGACAAGGCGGTGGCCAAAACCGCTGACAAGGCGGTGGCCAAAACCGACGACAAACCGGCTGCCAAGGCGGCGGCCAAGCCGGCCAAGGACAAACCGGAAGTCAAAAAACGGGCCCCAGCCAAACCGTCCGACGGAGATCGGGAGCCGGCGTGAGCCCCGCCAGCAAAGCCGGCGCTCAGGCCGAGCGGAGCTCCACAGGCTCTCGAAAGGGATCGAGCGGCCCCAAGGCCGCCGCCGATCCGGCCCGGGTGGGGCTACACAGCCTCGCCCCGGCGCCCGGCAGCCGGCGGCCTCGCAAGCGGCTAGGGCGCGGCGAAGGATCCGGCACCGGCAAGACCTCGGGCCGCGGACAGAAGGGCGCCGGCGCCCGTTCGGGCGCCAAGCACCGTGCCAATTTCGAGGGCGGCCAGATGCCGATCCACATGCGCATGCGCAAGCTCCGCGGCCCGCACATGAAGAAGTCGATGCCCTTCGGCCCGTTTCGAACGCGCACCCAGGCCGTCAACATCGGCGACCTCGAGGACCGCTTCGAGGCCGGCGCCGAGGTCACGCTCGAGCAGCTGCGTGCCCACGGCCTCGGCACCCGCAAGGGAGTGCCCGTGAAGGTGCTGGCGAAGGGCGAGCTGAACAAGTCGCTCACGGTCCATGCCCACGCCTTCAGCGCCAGCGCGAAAGCCCGCATCGAGGGCGCCGGCGGACGGTGCGAGGTCCTGGAACCCGCGTCCGGCCGGCCCGCCTGAGGCCTCCCACCGGTAGTCGATCCGGCTATGGACAGCTAGAATCGGGCGCTCCGCCCGCGTAGCGGAGCCACGGTCATGCTCGCAACGATCCTCAACGCCTTCAAAGTCGCCGACATTCGCAAGAAGATCGCCTTCACGGCGGCGATGCTGCTGATCTATCGCCTGGGCTCGCACATCCCGGTCCCCGGCGTCAACCTCAGCGCAGTCAACAACATCCAGAAAGAGTTCGCCGGCAACGGCATCCTCAGCTACCTGAACCTGTTCTCCGGCGGCGGCCTCGGCCGTATCGCGCTGTTCGCGCTGGGCATCATGCCCTACATCACCTCCTCGATCATCCTGCAGCTGCTGCAGGTGGTCGTCCCATCCCTGGAGAAGCTCTCCAAGGAAGGCGAAGTCGGGCAGGCCCGCATCACGCAGTACACCCGCTACCTGACCGTCGGTCTGGCCTTCGCCCAGTCGATCGGCTACGTGTTCCTGTTCCACTCGCTCCAGGCCAAGGCCGGCGAATCGGTCGTCACGCACTTCGACGCCCCGCACATCTTCCTGATCGTCGTGTGTCTCACCACAGGCTGCGTTCTGCTGATGTGGGTCGGCGAGCTCATCACCCAGCGCGGAATCGGAAACGGCATCTCGCTGCTGATCTTCGCCTCGATCGTCTCGCGCCTGCCCGCAGCGATCCAGACCTGGTGGACCACCCAGGATCAGGTGTTCAAGGTGATGATGCCCTTCCTCGTGCTCGCCGTCGTCGCCGGGATCGTGTTCGTGCAGGAAGGCCAGCGGCGGATCCCGGTCCAGTACGCCAAGCGCGTGATCGGGCGGCGCATGTCCGAAGGTGGGCAGACCTACCTGCCGTTGCGCGTCAACATGGCAGGCGTCATCCCGGTGATCTTCGCGGCCAGCCTGATGGCCTTTCCGCCCACCGTCGGCCAGCTCGTCAAAACCCACTGGGGCAAATCCATCTCGGACTTCTTCACGCCCAACGGCTGGCACTACGTGCTCGGGCAATCGATCCTGATCGTCGTCTTCACATACTTCTACACGGCCGTCACGTTCAACCCCGTCGACCAGGCCGACAACCTGAAGAAGTACGGCGGCTTCATCCCGGGCGTGCGCCCGGGACGGCCCACGGCCGAATTCCTCGACCGCATCCTCGCCCGCCTGACCTTCCCGGGCGCCCTGTTCCTGGCTGCCGTCGCGGCCCTGCCCGAGATCCTGTTCTCGCAGACCCACCAGAACTTCAACTTCGGCGGAACCTCGATCCTGATCGTGATCGGCGTCGCCCTCGAAACCATGAAGCAGCTCGAGGCCCAGCTGATGATGCGCAGCTACGAGGGTTTCTTGAAGTAACGCTTCTATGGGGGGGTGGTCGGGATCGGGGCCTGCCCCCCTCCCGGCTGAGAGATGATGCGCAGCTATGAGGGTTTCTTGAAGTAGGGCCGGCCCGCTGAGACCCCGCGGAGCGGGTAGGCTCTCGCGCGGGGTGTCCGAGCTGAATCTGATCCTGCTGGGTCCGCCGGGAGCGGGGAAGGGGACACAGGCAGAGCGCCTGCGCGAAGACTTCGACGTTGCCCACATCTCGACCGGCGACATGCTGCGCGCTCAGGTCGAGGCAGGCACCGAGCTCGGCGTCGAGGCGAAGCGCTACATGGACGCCGGCGAGCTGGTGCCCGACGCGGTGATCGTCGGCATGATCGAGGTGCGCGTGTCCGACGTGGACGCGAGCGACGGCTTTCTGCTCGACGGCTTTCCGCGCAACATCGCGCAAGCGGACGCGCTCGATCAGGCGCTTCGCGGGCTCGATCGCCGCCTCAGCGCCGTGCTCGCGATAGAGGTCCCCGATCAGGACGTCGTCAAGCGCCTGTCGGGCCGGCGCGTCTGCGTCAAGAACCCGGCGCACATCTATCACGTCGACTTCGATCCGCCCAAGCACGAGGGAATCTGCGATCAGGACGGCGCGCGTCTGATCCAACGCGACGACGATCGCGAGGACACGATCCGCCGGCGCCTGGAGGTCTACCATCGCCAGACCGCGCCGCTGATCGCCTACTACGACGCCGCCGGCCTGCTGCGGCGCTTCGACGGAAGCGCGCGTCCCGACGAGGTCCACGCCCGCATCCGCGCCACGCTCGCGACGCTTCGCTTGGAGGAAGAGCTGTGAAGACCCCGGCCAAGAGCTCTGAACGAGCCGGCCGAGCGCTCTGCACGGCCCGACCACGCGGCGGAGCCCGGGACCGCTCAAGCTAAGCTCAACCGGTGATCATCAAGAAGAGCCCCGCCGAGATCGAGCGGATGGCGCGCGCCGGCGCTCTGCTGGTCGCGACCCTCGATCTGATCGAGACCAAGATACGTCCCGGCGTCAGCACCGCGCAGCTCGACAAGATCGCCGAGCGCTTCATCCGCTCCCATGGCGCCACGCCCACGTTCAAGGGCTATCGCGGCTTTCCCGGCTCGATCTGTGCCTCGCCCAACGAGATGGTGGTCCACGGCATACCCGGGCCATATCGGCTCGCCGAGGGCGACATCATCTCGATCGATGTCGGCGTCACGCTCGACGGCTGGGTGGCGGACGCCGCACGCACCTTTCCCGTCGGCGACGTCGACGCCGTCTCCGAGAACCTGCTCGACGCCACGCGCGCCGCGCTTCTGGCGGGCGTCGAGCAGTGCCGCCCCGGCAAGCGCATGGGCGATCTGTCGAACGCCATCCAGCGCGTCGCCGACGACGCCGGCCTGTCGGTAGTCCGTTCGCTCGTCGGCCACGGCATCGGGCGCAGCATGCACGAGGACCCGCAGGTCCCCAACTACGGGCGACCCGGTCGGGGTCCGCTCCTGGAAGAGGGCATGGTGCTTGCGATCGAGCCGATGACCACGGCCGGGCGCGCCGGTGTGCGAGTCGGCGGTGACGGCTGGGCGATCTACTCGCAGGACAGCTCTCCGGCGGCCCACTTCGAGTTCACGGTCGCGATCCTCGCCGACGGCCCGCGCATCCTGACACCCTGGCACCTACCTGCGGACGAGCGCCCCGTCGCCGCGCCCGGATCGGCCGATCCGCAGGCAGCCGCCGGGGCGCTCTGAACGGTCGGCGGTCCCGCGGTGCTTGCCAGCGCGGACTTCGGTCCCGCGCGTGCTTGCCAGCGCGGACTTGCTACCATCCTGAGTCCGGCTCGAGCGCGAGCCGTTTTGGCGCGCGCGAGAGCTCATCCACGCCCAGGTAGCGGCGGCCGCGACGGCAGCCAGAGCCTGGTCGCCGGACCAGCCGAAAGGGATCATGAAGGTCAGACCGTCGGTCAAGCCGATGTGCGAGAAATGCAAGATCATCCGCCGCCACGGCGCGGTGCTCGTCATCTGCCAGAACAAACGTCATAAGCAGAGGCAGGGATGAACGTCCCGGGCTCGCTCCTGCCCGCATTGCGCGCCTCACGTGCCCCCGACGTCGCGTGCCTCGTGCGATCCGGCTGCGCCGCGCACCGCCCCGATGCGCGCCCGGATCGGCCCTCGCCCGCTGGAGGGCTTCGCTAGATGGCCCGCATTGCCGGAGTCAACCTCCCTCTCAACAAGCGCTCGGAGATCGGCCTCACCTACATCTACGGGATCGGCCGCTCGACCTCCAACAAGGTGCTCGCCGAACTCGGGATCGACCCCAACACCTACGTCCGGGACCTGACCGAGGACGAGGTCTCCAAGCTGCGCGACCAGATCGATCGCTCGCTCACCGTCGAGGGCGATCTGCGCCGCGAGCGCTCACAGGACATCAAACGCCTGCAAGAGATCGGTTGCTATCGCGGCCTGCGCCACCGGCGCGGGCTGCCCGTGCGCGGCCAGAAGACCAAGACCAACGCCCGGACGCGCAAGGGTCCCAAGCGGATGCAGGTCGCCGGCAAGAAGAAGGCCGGCAAGAAGTGAGCGCCACCATCGCGCAAGCAACCACCAGACGTGAGCGGACAGCAATGCCGGGTGGCACCCGAGAGCTGCCGGGGCGCGCCTGCGCCAGGCGCGCGGAGGGCTCCTAGATGCCCCCGAAACGCGCGCGCGGACGGCGCAAGCCGAAGAAGAACATCCCGGTCGGCCAGGCCCACATCAAGACCTCGTTCAACAACACGATCGTCTCGCTGACCGACACCTCCGGCAACGTGATCGCGTGGGAGTCCGCGGGCGGCGCCGGCTTCAAGGGGTCGCGCAAGTCCACGCCCTTCGCAGCCCAGGTGACCGCCGACGCGGCGGCGCGCAAGGGTCTCGAGCAGGGTCTGCAGAAGGTCGAGGTCTACGTCAAGGGCCCCGGCTCGGGGCGTGAGACGGCGATCCGCTCGCTCCAGGCCGCCGGTCTCGAGGTCACGGGCGTCAAGGACGTCACACCCCAGGCCCACAATGGGTGTCGCCCCCGCAAGCGACGGAGGGTCTGATGGCCCGTGACACCTCACCGCAGTGTAAGCAGTGCCGCCGCGAGGGCCAGAAGCTTTTCCTGAAGGGGGAGCGCTGCCTGACCGACAAGTGCGGGGTCGAGCGCCGCTCCTATCCGCCGGGCGAGCACGGCCGCGGGCGCATGAAACAGAGCGAGTACCGCATCCAGCTGCGCGAGAAGCAGAAGGCCCGCCGCTACTACGGCGTGCTCGAGCGCCAGTTCCACGGCTACTACGAGAAGGCCTCGCGCCAGCCCGGCATCACCGGCGAGAACCTGCTCGCGCTGCTCGAGTCTCGCCTGGACAACGTGCTCGTTCGCCTGGGCTTCGCCGCCTCGCGCCGCCAGGCCCGCCAGCTGATCCGCCACGGCCATTGGACGGTCAACGGCCGGCGGGTGGACATACCCAGCTACCAGGTGCGGCCGGGCGACGTGATCGCCATCAAGGCCGGCACCCCCGCGACGCAGGTCGTCAGGGACGCGACCGAGCTCACCGGACAGATCCCCGCGTGGCTGCAGGCCGATCACGAGTCGCTGACGGCCAAGGTGCTGCGCAAGCCGGAGCGGCGTGAGGTCGCCGCGCCGGTGCAGGAGCAGCTCATCGTCGAGCTGTACTCGAAGTAGCCGCTGATTGTGTCGTCGGTCGCCCGCGGGCGACGAGGCGACCTCTGGAGCCGGCGCCGCAAGTCGCCGGCCGAGACCGAAAACGAGGTTAGACGCTGATGCTCGACTTTCAAATCCCCCGGATCACCAGCGAGTCTGTGGAGCACAACCGCGGAACGTTCACGATCGAGCCGCTCGATCGCGGTTTCGGCTACACGTTCGGCAACTCGCTGCGGCGCGTGCTGCTCTCGTCGCTGGCGGGCGCGGCGGTCACGAGCGTGCGCATCGAGGGGGTGGCGCACGAGTTCTCGACGATCGCGGGCGTCAAGGAGGACGTAACCGACATCGTGCTCAATCTCAAGGGCATCGTCTGCCGCATGCACTCCGACGCGACCGAGGTCGAGGCGCCGCTCGTGGTGACCGGGCCAGGCGAGATCACCGCCAAGGACATAGACCTGCCGGCCGGTATCGAGATCCTCAACCCCGACGTCCACATCGCGACGCTCGAGAAGAAAACCAAGCTCGAGCTGTACATGACGATCGGCCGCGGCCGCGGCTATCGGCCTGCGGAGGAAAACAAGTCGGCCGACCAGCCGATCGGCGTGATCCCGATCGACTCGATCTTCTCGCCCGTGCGGCGCGTCGCGTACGCCGTCGAGCAGGCTCGCGTCGGCCAGCGCACCGATTTCGACAAGCTCACGCTCGACATCGAGACCGACGGCTCGATCGACCCGCAGGCCGCGTTGCGCGAGGCGGCCGAGCTGCTGATCTCACAGCTGGCGATCTTCACCGACGCCGACCGAATCCAGGAGCTGCGCGCCACCCCCGGCGGGCAGCTCGACGGGCACGGTCTAGCGGTTCCCGGCGCGGCAGGAGCCCCCGCGGGAGCGCTGCAGGGCGAGGAGTGGAGCATCCTGATCGAGGAGCTCGAGCTCGGCGTCCGGTCATACAACTGTCTCAAGCGCGCCGGCATCCAGACCGTTGGCGATCTGATCTCCAAGTCAGAGGCCGAGCTCAACGCGATCCCCAACTTCGGCAAAAAGTCGATCGACGAGGTCATCGAAACCCTCCACGCACGAGGCCTGAGCCTGCGCCAAGACTAGACTCAGGCGCGAACAAAAGGCCCGAGCCCGGGCCAGGGCCAGGCGCGAACACAAGGCCTGAGCCCGGGCCAGGACCAGGCTCAGGCGCAAGCCACACTCAGGCGCCAAACGCCAGAAACGCAACCGTGAGACACCAGAAGACCCGCAACAAGCTCAGCCGCGACTCCGCGCACCGCAAGGCCCTGCTGATGAACCTCAGCAAGGAGATCATCGAGCACGAGCGGATTCGCACGACCGAAGCCAAGGCCAAGGCGGTCAAACCCGAGATCGAGCGGCTGATCACGCTCGCCAAGCGTCGCGACCTGCATGCGCGCCGCCAAGCCCTATCGACGCTCGCGCAGGACAAGTTCGCCGTGCACAAGCTGTTCGAGGAGCTCGCGCCGCGCTATGCCGACCGGCCAGGAGGCTATACCCGCATCCTCAAGCTCGGTCCGCGCCGCTCGGACGCAACCGAGATGGTCTTCATCGAGCTCGTCTAGCCGTTCGGCCGACAAGCCGGTTGGGGGACGGGCGACCGAGCGTCGGGCCGGCAGGCGCGCACAGGGGCATGATGGTCGGGGATGGTCACGAAGCTGACGCTCGAATACGACGGCACCGATTTCGCCGGCTGGGCGCGCCAGCCCGGGCTGCGATCGGTCCAGGAGGAGCTCGAACGGGCGCTCGAGCGCATTCTCGCCGAGCCCGTAACGCTCACCGTCGCGGGGCGCACCGATCGCGGCGTCCACGCCTGGGGCCAGGTCGCGAGCTACGAGCACGAGGCGCTCGACCCGGCGCGCCTGAACGGACTGCTCGCAGAGGACGTGGCGGTGCTCGCGGCGGAACCGGCCGCGACTGGGTTCGATGCGCGCCGCGACGCGCGCAGCAGGACCTACTGCTATCGGGTGCTGTCCCGGCGCGCCCGCGGCGTGTTCGCGCGAGGGCGCGCCCTGTGGTGGCCACGCCCGCTCGATCGCTCCGCTCTGGTCGCCTGCGCAACGGCGCTCGAGGGCGACCACGACTTCACCGCCTTCACGCCCACCGACACCGATCACGTGCGTTTCGAGCGCCATGTCATCCGCGCCGAATGGCGACCGGCGGGCGACACGCTCGAGTTCTGGATCGAGGCGGACACCTTCATGCGCCACATGAACCGGATTCTCGTCGGCACCATGCTCGAGGTCGGCTCCGGGCAGCGCAAGCTCGCCCAGTTCGAACGCCTGCTCGAGGGTGCCCCACGCACGCACGCCGGTCCGACCGCGCCCGCCCACGGGTTGGCGCTCGCCGCGGTCTCCTATCCGTGATCCGCGCCATGGGGTGAGCCTCGGGAGCGGAGAGATGAGCGGCGAGGCGCCGGGGACGGCGCGAGGCGGTGGCGAGGCTATCTGCGCCGCATTCGCCGGCGCACCCCGCCTGCGCGCTCGAACGTGAGCGGCTCGCGCGCCCCGGACCTGCCCGGATAGCGGGGACGGTAGCCGGCAATACGCTGAGCGTCTTTGCGCCCGACAAACGGAGCGAGAGCCAGATAGGAGAGCTCGGGGCCGGCCTGCGGCAGCTCCGCGGTTCGCCGATCGCCGGCATAACAGCGCAGCAGTTCGAGGGCGGCTCCCGCGAACGCGCGCCCGGCGGTCGGGCCGAGCTCCGGCGTCAGCTCGAATCCGGGCGCGAGCAGCCGTTCCAGTCCGTGGGCATGACGCTCGAGCTGCTCGCCTCCGGCATGACCGACGCCCAGCAGCTCCAGGCCGATCATGCGTGCCTCGTCAGGGCTCTCGGCGGCCGCTCGCAGATACGCCGCGATTCCTGCGCGCACGGCGTGCGGCCAGTCATCGGCATCGGCTCTCGCCACGTCGATCGGGCTGAGCAGCCGCTCGCTCGCGACCCGGCTCGCCGCCAGCAGCGCTTGCTCCTTGTTCTCGAAGTGCTCGTAGAAGGTGCTGAACGAGACCTTGGCGCGTCTGGCGACATCCCGTTGGGTCATCGCTCCGTACCCCTTGCTCGCGGCCAGCTCGAGCACGGCCTCGACGATCTGCTCTCTGCGCGGGTCGTCCGCCTCGGGCTGCTCGGCGGCCGCGTCGGCGAGATGGCCGGACTCGCTGTGCCGGCCCGCCGGCCCATCCGGGTCTTCCGCTCCGGCGAGCATGCGCGGCTCGGCGAGATCCCGGAACCGCTCGCCTGCGCTCTTCGCACCCGCCCCGCCCGCATCGCGATTCGCGGCCGCGCCCAGGCTGGCGTCGCCCCGCGAGGGTGGGCTGCACGCGAGCAGCCAGCCCGCCAGCTCGCCTGCCAGCCTCGCGGCCGAACCGTCGCCATCGGTCCGCCCGCCTCGCTCGCGCAGCCCGGTGCAGATCAAACGGCGCAGTCCCCCGGTCACGGCAATCGCCGCGTCGCGCGAGACCTGCGGGCGCGCCCCGGCGCCGGCGCCGGCGCTCCCCAACAGCTGGCGCACGAGCGCGATCGGCTGCGCCCGGCGCCCGTGCGCGCCTGGTCCGGCCGCGAGGATGTCCACCAAGCACACACGCGCCGCCGCCGGCCAGTCCCAAGCCGCGCGCGCCAGCGCGCCCATCGTCGCTTCGACCCGCTCGCTCCAGTCGCGCCCGCGTGCCCCGTCGTACGCCGCCGTCACCTGCTCAGCGACGCGCTCCACCTGCGCGTCGTATGTCGCTAGAAAGCACCCCTCGAGACCGTCGAACTGCTGGTAGAACGCGGCCCGCGCGACGTGCGCGCGGGCAATCAGATCGCCCACGGTCGCGCCCGCAAGGCCGTCGCTGTCGACGGTTTCGATCAGCGCAATCATCAAGCGTTCGCGCTGGCTCGCGCGCACCGCCGTTGCGGGCAGGCGCGAACCGGGCGCGAGCTTGGCGGGCTGGCGCCGCGCCGGCCGCCCCGAGCCCGTCGTCGGCTTGGTCGCTGCGCCGTTCTGGCCGGCCTTCGAGCTGGGCGCCGGCTTGGTCGACGCGCCGTTCTGGCTGGGGCGCGCGTCCACCGCCGATTGTGCTCGCACGGCAGTACCGGCGGGGTCTGGCCCCCCGCCATCGGTGATCGGGCTTCGCTTTCCCAAGCGCATCTCTCCTACTACCCAAACTCCCGAACGAGACTGCCTGCTCGGGAGCCCCTCTCCGTACCCGTCAACTCTTGACAGAGGCAGCCCGGCATCAAGGTAACACGTTCGCCGCCGCCGCGTCCGGGCGTCGATCGACCATCACGGCCGGCCCCCCACGCCGACGCCTATCCTGGACGAGTGCTCAACGTTCTGCTCACCAACGACGACGGCATCGAGGCCGAGGGCCTGCAGGCGATGCGCAGCGCGCTGCGCGCGCTCGACGGGGTCAACCTGGCGGTGATCGCGCCCGACGGCAACCGCTCGGCGATGGCCCGTTCGATCACCACGCGCAGGCCCCTGTGGGTCGCCGAGACTCCGTTCGCGGACGGCTCGGTCGGATACGCCACGGACGGCACGCCGGTCGACTGCGTGCGGCTGGCCAGTCTCGGCCTGATCGAGGATTTCGCCGCCGACCTGGTGGTGTCGGGGATCAACCATGGCGCCAACCTCGGCGACGACATCACCTACTCGGGCACCGTCGCGGCCGCGCTCGAGGGCGTCGTGCTGGGCATTCCGGCGATCGCGGTCTCGCAGCAGTCGGGGGCGCGCGCGCTCGACTTCCGCTACGACGGCGGCTTCTCGTTCGGACTGGCCGCGGCGTTCGTGGCCCGTCTGGTCGAGCGGATCGAGGATGTGCCGCTGCCCGCCAGCACGCTCTTGAACGTCAATGTGCCCGCGGGCGAGCCACACGGCGTCGAGGTCACGCGGCTTGGCAAGCGCATCTACGAGGACGAGCTCAAGCTCGAGCGTGAGGAGGAACATCGCCGCCGCTACTGGATCTACGGCTCGGATCCAGGGTTTCGCGACGAAGCCGGAACCGATCTTGCGGCCGTGGCGGCCGGGAACGTGGCGGTCACCCCGCTGCACTTCGATCTGACCGACCGGGCCGGTCTCGAGGCGCTCAAGAGCTTCGACCTGCAGGAGTTGCTCGAACCGTTCGCGCGCCCCACGTCGTGAGCGCACGCGCGCCGAAGAGCGGCGCCCGCGAGCGTTCGGGCGCTGCGGCCAATCCCCCGGCGTCGGACCATGCGCGCGCGCGCGCGCGCGCGCATGGTCTGCGCAAAGAGCTCGAATACCACGCCCACCGCTACTACGTCCTCGACGATCCGGTCATCGCCGACGATGCCTACGATGCGCTGCTCGACGAGCTGCGCGCCCTCGAGGCCGAGTTTCCGCACCTGCGCAGCTCCGATTCGCCCACCCAGCGCGTCGGCGGCGACCCGGTCAGCCGCCTCGAGAAGGTCAGGCACCTCGAGCCGATGCTGTCGCTGGGGAACGTGCGCTCGGCCGACGAGCTGAACGCCTGGGTCGAGCGCATGCGCAACCACCTCGCGCGCGAGGGCATCACCGAGCCGCGCTTCACGTTCGCGGTCGAGCCGAAGATCGACGGCCTGGCGATCAGCCTGGTCTATCGCGACGGCATCCTCGAGCGCGGTGCCACGCGCGGCAACGGCGAGGTTGGGGAGGACATCACGCACAACCTGCGCACGATCGGCGCGATCCCCCTGCGCGTCGAGGACGTGCCGGCGCTGCTCGAGGTGCGCGGCGAGCTGTACATGTCGCTGAAGGACTTCGCGGCGCTCAACGAGCGCCGCGCGCAGGAGGGCCTGTCGACGTTCATGAACCCGCGCAACTCCGCCGCCGGCACGGTGCGCCAGCTCGACCCCGCGCTCGCCGCCGAACGCCCGCTGTCGATCTGGTGCTACCAGGTGGGCGTCGTGCAGGGCGACGGCGTGACCTTCACGAGCCACTGGCAGGCACTGCAGTGGCTGAAAGAGCGCAAGTTCAGGGTCAACCCCGACATCAAGCTGCTCGACACTCCCGAGCAGGTGATCGAGCTGTGCCAGGAGTGGCAACATCGCCGCGGCGAGCTCGACTTCGAGATCGACGGCGTCGTCGTCAAGGTCGATGATCTCGAGCTCCAACGCCGCCTCGGCGCCGTCGGACGCGACCCGCGCTGGGCCGTCGCGTGGAAGTTCCCGCCCACCACGGCGGTCACGAAGCTCGAGCGCGTGATGTGGAACGTCGGCAAGTTCGGCGACCTGCGCCCGTACGCGGTGCTCCAGCCGGTATCCGTCGGAGGCGTCACGATCAAGCTCGCGACGCTCCACAACGAGGAGGACCTGCGGCGCAAGGACATCCGAGCGGGGGAGGAGGTGATCGTGCTGCGTGCCGGGGACGTGATCCCCCAGGTGCTCTCGCCGGCGCCTCACGTGGTCGAGCAGAAGAACCGCCCTGCGCGGCCACGGCCCCCGGCGCGCTGCCCGTTCTGCAACACCGAGACCTTCAAGCCCGCCGAGGGAGTGTTCACGAAGTGCCCCAACCGCGACTGCCCGGCGCGCGCCTGGCAGCTGCTCAAGCACTTCGTCTCACAAGGCGCGATGGACGTCGACGGCCTCGGGGAGAAGCAGGTGGCGCTGCTGCAGGAGCACGATCTCGTCAGGACCGCGGGCGACCTCTACCGCCTGACCGAGCAGCAGCTCGAGGCGCTCGAGGGCTTCGGGGAGATCTCCGCCCGCCACACGCTCGCTGCGCTCGCAGAGTCAAAGCAGAGGCCCTTCGCGCGCGTGCTGTTCGCGCTCGGCATCGAGGAGGTCGGGGAGGTCACCGGCCGCAACCTGGCCCAACGCTTTCGCGACATCGATGCCCTGCTGGCAGCCGCGCCCGAGCAGATCGAGCAGACCCCGGGAGTGGGTCAGAAGATGGCGGCCCTGATCCACGAACAGCTCCACGACGAGCGCATGCTCGCGCTGATCGCCGACCTGCGCGCGCAAGGGCTGCGCTTCGCGGAAGACGGCCCGCCGCCGTCCGAGGGCCCGCTCGCCGGCAAGACGCTCGTGCTCACCGGCACGCTGCCGAACTGGTCGCGCGAGCAGGCCAGCGAACGCATCATGGCCGCCGGAGGCCGCGTCACGAGCTCGGTCTCCAAGAACACCGACTTCTTGATCGCCGGGGACAGCGCCGGCTCAAAGCTGCAGAAGGCCGAGCGCCTGGGCGTGCCGGTGCTCGACGAAGCCGGCCTGCAACGGCTGCTCGATCAGTAGTCGGCGACCGTGATCGCCATGTTGTCCTGGAGCGTGTGCGCCGGTTCGATCGCGATCCCGTCGGTGAAGATCGCGAACGCCAGCGTGTGCCCGTCGGCTGCATCGCAGTAGCCGACCAGGTTCGAGACGCCCGTGAGCGTCCCCGTCTTGCCCTGGCAGCGTCCGGCAGCACCCGTGTTGCGCATCCGTTCGGACAGCGTCCCGCTGCGACCGGCGACCGCGAGATCGCCGCGCAGGACCTGACCGATCGCTGTCGGTGCGAGCGCCACCAGCAGGTCGGCGACTTCATAGGGCGACGTCCGGTCCGAGGCCGACAGCCCCGAGCCATCGACCACCTGCGGGTGCAGGCCCAGCAGCGAGGCCGCCGTCGCGCGCACCACGGCGGCGCCCGCCGCGGTCGTGCCGGCGCCGCCGTAAAGCGCACCGAGGTCCTTGACGAGCGTCTCGGCGAAGAAGTTGTCCGACGGCGGCAGCATCAGGCCGAGCAGCTGCGCCACCGTCGGCGAGTACACCCTTGCCAGCTGATGCGCGTCGGCCGGCGTCGTGGCCGTGCCGCTCGCGCCCGCGATCGACACGCCGGCGCCTCGCAGCGCCGTGCTGAGCTGCCGTGCGGCGTACGCCGCGGGCGCGTGCGGGCCGCGTTCGCGGCCGCTTTCGCCGCGATTGAACGCGAGGCCGCTGAGCGTCCCTTCCAGAAACGGGTCAGGGGCGTAATCGCTGGAAGGCTCGCCCCGCAATGAGTCAAACCACGACTCGTCACCCAACACCGACCCGCTGATGCGGTGGATGCCGTCGGTGTGCACGAGCTGATCGACCAGGGTCGACACCGACGCGCCGAGGCCTCCATAGTGCCGGGCGATGAACGCGCTGCTGCCGAACGTCGGGTCACCGCCCCCGCGCAGGTACAGGTTTCCCTGCCAGGTGCCGTCCGGCTCGAGACCACCGGTCCCGTACACGGTCGTATCGAGGCGCGCGCCCGCGCCCATCCGGTCGAGCGCCGTGGTCGCTGTGTACAGCTTCTCGACCGACGCCGGCGGGCGCGGCGTGCTCGCGCGCTCAGAGAACAGCACCTGGTGCGTGGTCATGTCATAGACGTACGCGCCGTCCTGTGCGCCGCCCAGGCCGAGCTCGTGCGTGAAGTCGCTCTGCAGTCCGCCGAGTCCCTCGGCGCCGGCCGGAGCGGCCGTGAACGCCACCATGCAGGCGAGCGCGAGCGCGCAACCAAGCAACGAGCCACGCACGTGTCGCGCACGATTGTGTGCATCGGCGGCAGGAATTACGGCCACGTGGCCGTAAAATGAATCGAGCATGGGCAAGGTTGTCAAGCTGCAACCGACGGTCAGGGAGGATCCGAAAGCAGGCGCGAAACCTCGCCAGCTCGCCCCCCGGGGTGTCGGACGTCCCGCTGCGCGTGACCGCCGGCGCCGGCCCCGCCGTCACAAGACCGCGCTCGTGCTCGGCGGAGGCGGCTTCACCGGCGGCGTCTATGAGATCGGCGCGCTGCGCGCGCTCGACCTGCTGGCGGTCAACAGCTCCGTGACCGAATTCGACGTCTACGTCGGCACCTCGGCCGGCGCGTTCATCGCAGCGCTGTGTGCCAACGGGGTGACCCCCGAGGAGATGATGCGCGTGGTCGCGCGCGACGGCAAGGCGCCGTTCGCGGAGGTCGACCTCGACGATCTGCTGCGCCTCAACCTGTTCGAGCTGGCCCGCAAGGGCGCATTGCTGCCGCTGCGCGCGCTGGGGCTGGCTCGCGACCTCGTCGCCCACCGCGGGCAGATGTCGCTGATGGACGTGATGCTCGGTCTCGCCGAAGGTCTGCCCTCCGGCGTCTACACCAGCGCGGGAATCGAGGAGTACCTGCATCAGGTACTCGAACAGCCGGGACGCAGCGACGACTTCCGCGAGCTCCCGCGCGAGCTCTACCTGACCGCGACCGACCTCGACACGTGCGAACGGATCATCTTCGGCCACGAAGGCCTGCGCGACGTGCCGATCTCGACGGCCGTGCGCGCCTCCGGGGCGCTGCCGATGGTCTACGCCCCGGTCCAGGTCGGAGAGCGCGAGCTCGTCGACGGCGGCCTGATGTCGACCACCAACCTCGACATCGCCGTGCAGGCCGGCGCGAAGCTGATCGTCGTGCTCAACCCGATCGTGCCGTTCGTCAACGACTTCTCGAGCACCGTGCGCACGGCCCGGGGCGTGCGCCCGCGCAGGGTCTCGGACATGGGCTTCCCGCAGATCGGCTATCAGGCCTTCAGGCTGCTCGCCCATCAGCGCCTGCACGAGCTCGCCCAGACCTGGGGCGAGCGCTACCCGGGAATCGACATCGTGCTGATCGAGCCCGAGCCCAGCGACGAGCTGATGTTCCAGACCTCGATGATGCACTTCGCCTCGCGCGTCGAGATCGCGCGCCACGGCTTCGAGTCGGTGACGCGACACTTGGTCGGCGAGTACGAGCGTTACAGCGAGATAGCCGAGCGCCACGGCATCGAGATCTCCGGCGAGCGCGTCCAGCAGGTCGTCGAGCACTTCGAGATCGAGACCGAGTCGGTCAGCGCGTGGCGCAAGATCCTCGAGGGCACGACCGGCGCGCTGCTGCGCCAGTCCGGGCTGGCAGCCGGCTAGAGCGCTTTCTCGAGCGCCGACAGCAGCCGCTCGCTGGCGGCTTTGTCGCGCAGCGCGATGCGCACGTGCGCCGGCTCTCCGAGCGCCGCGCCGCCGGCGACCAGCACGCCCGAGCGCGCGAGCCGCGCCGAGAGCTCGTCTCCGTCGAGCATGGGGTGCGCCGCCCAGACGAAGTTCGCCTGGCTGTCGCTCACGTCAAAGCCCTGCTCGTCGAGCGCCGCGATCACGCGCACGCGCTCGTTCGCGACCGTGGCCACGCGCCGCGCGATCAGCTCAGAGCAGCTGCGCAGCGCCTCCAGGGCGCCCGCCTGCGAAACCTCGGACACGCCCAGGTCGGGCTCCAGCTCGGCCAGCAGCTCCTCCGAGCCGGGCCCTCCGATCGCGTATCCGACACGCAGGCCCGCGAGCCCCCAGGCCTTGGAGAAGCTGCGAAACACGAGCAGGCGCGAATGCTCCTCGAGCAGCGCCAGCGAGGCGTTCACCGGCTGGGCGTCGGCGAACTCGACGAGCGACTCGTCGAGCAGCACCGCCACGTCGCTCGGCAGGCCGTCGAGCAGGCGCGCCAGCTCAGCCGTCGCCAGCAGCTCTCCCGTCGGATCGTTCGGACTGGCGATTGCGATCACGCGCGTGCCAGGCTCGCGCGCCGCCTCCAGCAGCGCGTCCACACCGCCCGCAACGCGCGCGGCCTGGCCGTGTGCGCGCCGGGCCATGATCGGAAAAAGCGGATAGGAGGGCCACGCGCTCAGCAGGCGCTGGCCCGGCTCGATCAGCGCGCGTGTGGCCGAGCTCAGCAGCTCCGCGGCGCCGTTGCCGAGGATCACGCGCCCCGGCTCGATGCCGTGGCGCTCGGCCAGCTCGTCGCGCAGCTGGGTGCCGCGCAGGTGGGGATAGCGCTGCAGGCCGCGTCGCGAGACGAACGTGATGGCGTTGATGATGCTCGGGTGGGGCAGCTCCGGCCAGGTGGTCTGCGAGAGGTCCAGCGTCTGGACCCGCGTGAGAGCTTTGCGTTTGCGCTCGGCCGCCTCCTCGCGCAGGTCGGCGTTGACCTCCTCCTCGGTCATCGCTTCGAACTGGCGGTAGTAGTCGAGCAGGCCCATGCGAAGCGGCTCGTCGCCCTTACGGCGGCTCAGGCGCCTACGCCGGGACCATGGATGAGCACGAACCAGATCGTGAACAGCACCGCGCAGATCGCCGCGGTGAAGCCGAACACAGGCCCGAGCACCCCCGTGCGCTGGTCGTGTCCGGCGGCCCGCCGCACCAGGATCCAGCCGTTGTCGAGGCGACGCAGGATCGCGAGCGTCCCGAACAGCAGCACGAACAGCCCCACGAACGCGATCAGGATGCCCAGGCTGACGCTGCCGGTGAGGTAGTTCACGCGCGAGCCGATCCACAGACACGCCAGCGGGATCGGACCCCAGCAGAGCAGGCTCAGCAGCACCATGCCGGCGAACATGAACGACGCCAGCGAGCCGTCGAAGCGCTGGCGCAACGCGCCGCCGCGCAGGGGCAGCTTGCGAAAGTGAAGCGGCCCCGTGCCGGGGCGGCGGCCGACGAACAGGCCGCCGGTCTCAGAGGGATCTGTGCGCATCGGTCCCTATCTTCGCAGGCCGCAGCCGCTGTCAGCTCTCATAGAGCGAATCGAAGATGTCCTTGTACTTCTCGTTGACGACGTTGCGCTTGACCTTCAGCGTCGGCGTCAGCTCGCCCGTCTCCTGCGAGAGGTCGTGATCGAGGATCGCAAAGCGCTTGACCTGCTCGACCTGCGCGTACTTGCCGTTGGCCTTGTCCAGCGCCTCCTGGACCAGCGCCTGCACAGCGGGCTCGCGGGCCAGCGACGGGATGTCGCCGGGCAGGCCGTGCTCGGAGGCGTAGCCGGCGATCTCTTCCTCGTCGAGCGTCACCAGCGCGACCGGATACGGGCGCTGGTCGCCGTGCATGACCGCCTGTGAGATCCAGCGGCACTGCTTGAGGTCGTTCTCGATGTTCGCCGGCGTGAGGTTCTTGCCGCCGGCGGTGATGATGATGTCCTTCTTGCGGCCGACGATGTAGACGAACCCGTCGTCGTCGATGCGTCCGAGATCGCCGGTGTGCAGCCAACCGTCCTCTACGGCGCCGAAGCTCGCGTCGGCTCGGTTGTGATAGCCCTGGAAGATGTTCGAGCCTTTGATCAGCAGCTCGCCGTCCTCGGCGATCTTGACCTCGACGCCCGGCAGCGGCTTGCCGACGCTGCCGAAGCGATGTTCCTCCGGCGTGCTCACGGTCGCCGCCGTGGCCGTCTCGGTCATGCCGTAGCCCTCCATCACGGGCACTCCGCAGGCGAAGAAGAATTCGAGGATCTCCCTGGCGATCGGAGCAGCGCCGCTGACCGCCTCGCGCACGCGCCCGCCGAAGGCGGCCCGCACGTTTTGGAAGAGCCGCTCCTCGGCCTGTTCGAAAGGCGCCTGCAGCTCGGTCGGGATCGGCTGGCCCGCCAGCTGCAGCTCGCGCACCTGCATGCCCACGCGCACCGCCTGCTCGAGCTCGTCGCGATCGGCGTTGGCGCACACGAGCGTGTAGATCTTCTCGAACACGCGCGGCACCGAAGGCAGATATGTCGGTTTGACCTCAGCCAGCTCGCCGATGATCTGCTTGGTGTCTCCCCCGAAGTAGGCCATCGTGACGCCGAGATCGAACACGAGCAGCTGCAACAGCAGCGCGAACGAGTGCGCCAGCGGCAGATACAGGTAGACGACGTCGCCGGCTTCGCTGTCGAGCGTCCCGCGCCCCTCCACCATCTCGATGATCGCCGAGTAGTTCCCGTGCGAGAGCACACAGCCCTTGGGCGGACCGGTCGTGCCGGACGTGTAGATGAACGTGAACGGGTCCTCGGGGCGCACCCCGGCGCGGCGCGCCTGCAGCTCCTGCTCGTCGCGCGCGCGCCCGCGCGCGCGCACCTCAGCCAGCGGAATCGCCTGGAGCGCCTCGATCTCGGGCGTGCTCTGCGTGTCCGACGGCGGGTCGATCACGACGATCGTGCGCAGATTCGGCAGCCGCTCACGGATCTCAGCGATCTTGGCCAGCTGCGAGGCGTCCTCGCAGACAACCGCGCACGCGTCGGAGTCGGAGATCACCCAATGGCACTCCTCGGGCGAGTTGGTCTGGTAGATCGGCACCACGACGGCGCCCGCCGATGTGGCCGCCAGATCGGCGTAGGACCAGTCCGGACGCGTGTTGGCGAGGATGCACAGGCGCTCGCCCGCTTCGATCCCGAGGTCGATCAGGCCGAGGCCGATCTCCGTGACGATCTCATCGAGCTCGCCATAGCTGACGTCGCGCCACTCGCCATCCCGCTTGTAGCGAACAGCCGGGCGGTCGCCAAAGCGCGCGGCGGCACGCGGCACGAGTTCGGCGATCGTCTTGAGCGCGGTAGCCGACGGCGCGGCGGTGACCTCCATAGGACTTCCCTCCTCGATCGACCAGCTGAACCAACCCTCTGATCTTAGGGCGTCCGACGTCTACGAGCCGCCCGAAGTTGGGCGCGCGCCAGGCAGCCGCCGACGGGCTCAGCGTCAGGGCAGCAAATCTCGACGCCCGGCAAGGACATCGGGGGCGCCCAGAGCAAGGCGCCCGCCGACGACCTTCGCCTCAGGACACGAGATCTCGAGGCCTCGGTGAGTACGACGAGGGCGCCCAGGCCGGGCGCGCGTCTGACCGGATGTGGATGGGGTCGCGGGTGGGCTCGCGGACTACGTCTTGGCCGAGATCGGCCGCTGGGACTGGGGCCGCTTGCGGATGGAGGCGAGGAACAGGCTCTTGTCGATGCGCCCCTTGAAGATCGGGACGCCGTTTTCAACGCATTTCGAGAGAACCTCTCGGCGCCCTAGACCGGCTTCGCGCGCAAGCTCGGTGGGCGTCAGGTGGTTGGCCATAGAGAACATTTCCTCCAGTCTCGAGGGGCATGGCGCTTTTGGAGACCTCCAACCTAGCGTCCGTGACGGACGAATGCAACCGCAAATCGCGGCAAATTGCGTACGTCTGGCGATGTGCTCTGGGGTCTGTTGGTGGATCCGGCGTTGGCCTCGGAGGGCCCGGTGGCGCGGGCTTTCCGTCGGCAGCGCACGCGTGTGTGCGCGCGCGCGCGTGGGTCGTTGGTCGAGAGACGTGTCTGTAGCTCGGTGGTGCGCAGGGTCGTGAACAGCTCGGTGGTGCGCAGGGTCGTGAGCAGCTCGGTGGTGCGCAGGGTCGTGAGCAGCTCGGTGGTGCCGAGGGTCGTGAGCGGCTCGGTGGTGCGGAGGGTCGTGAGCGGCTCGGTGGTGCGGAGAGGCGCCTGCAGCCTGGTGGTGCGGAGAGTGTTGAGCAGCGGTGCTGCCCAAGGTCGTAAGGAGAGCGCGCCGGTTGGGGCGGTCGCTCAGATCGGATTGGGGACGTCGAGGAAGACGTGGCGCAGGCCGAAGCGATCGCCGAGATGCTGGCCAAGCGCACGCACGCCGAACGTCTCCGTTGCGTAGTGGCCCGCCGCGATGAAATGGATGGCCAGCTCGCGCGCCTGGGCCATCACGCGCTCGGACGGCTCGCCTGTCACGAACGCATCGGCCCCCGCCCGCGCGGCCTCGCCCAGGTAGTCCACGCCCCCACCGGTAACGAGCGCAATCGTGCGGACCTGTGCGGGCCCGGCCTCGAACACCAGTGGCTCGCGCTCGGTCACCGTCTGCGCTCGGCTCACCAGCTCGCTTATTGGGATGCCATCGCCGGGAAACCGCGCCAGCGTGCCGATCGTCTCACCCACGTGGAGCCCGAACGGCTCGTCGAGGCATTCGGCTCCGAGCGCCTGCGCGAGCAGCGCGTTGTTGCCGAGCCGGGGATGGGCGTCGAGCGGCAGGTGGTACGCGGCGAGCGCCATGTCGGCGTCGAACAGCAACTGCAGCCTTCGCTTGAGCTGGACGTCGATCGGGCCGGGTCCCGAGCCCCAGAACAGTCCGTGGTGGACCAGCACCAAGTCCGCCTGCTCCGCAGCTGCCAGCTCGAACAGCTCGGCGCTGGCCGACACGCCTGTGGCGACCGTTGAGATGTCATGCGGGCCGGGCACCTGTAGGCCGTTCGGACCGTAGTCCTGGAAGCGCCCCGGTTCGAGCAGGTCGTCGAGCTCGGCCAGGATCTCGGTGATCGGAGTGGGCATCGGGGCGACTGTAACGAGCGGGCTCGTGCGCGGGCTTGCGGGACCGGCTACCTGCGGGGCTGATGTGCTGGCCTGCTCGTCGCGAGGGTCGCGCCCGGGCCCCGGTGGGCCGGCTTGGGTGTTGCGGGCCCGCGCCCGGGCGTTGACGCGGTGGCTTGGGCGTTGGCGGTCAGCGTCTGGGCGTTCCTATCGGTGTGGGATAATGGTCCTGCGTCGGGGCGTGGCGCAGCCTGGTAGCGCGCACCGTTCGGGTCGGTGAGGTCCCCGGTTCGAATCCGGGCGCCCCGATATTCCGCAGGTCTGCGAATTGCCGCGAATACCGGCGAAAAGCCGCGAAGAT